>Ga0208459_1000147_pt1 | contig 97295 bp, 78 predicted proteins | sample AD_UKC087_MetaG_FD_184433 | JGI IMG/M metagenome (GOLD analysis project Ga0208459, IMG submission 184433) | Active sludge microbial communities of municipal wastewater-treating anaerobic digesters from USA - AD_UKC087_MetaG (SPAdes) (version 2) | ecosystem: Engineered > Bioreactor > Anaerobic >... | reverse complement strand
CCATAAACGTCTGCATTCCTCGCTGGGATACAGACCGCCGGTAGAGTTTGAAGAACTGTTTTATAAAAACCAAAAAACCGTGCCGACTGCTCTAATCCCGTCTGTCTAACCGCAGGGGTGCAGTCCAAATCGATCTTGATTATGAATTGAAATAAAGCATTTTCTCCAAGGTTGCCAGTTTGTGGACTACAGGAAGACATGTTGATGTTGCCAACTGCTAAGGTGCGGTCGTGTGATCAGTTTTCAGAATTAAGAATTACGGGTGGAAAGAGAGCAAAACATAGATTGGCTCAGGACCGTTTCAGTTTTCATAAGTGGCATATTTGATATTATTCTTACTGCTTTTTTTTACTGAGTACATTAAGTCATCCACTTTTTTTATTGCTTCATTTGCTGTTGGCGGCGGATCAATGCATGTTAAGACACCGATGCTAAGTGTCACGGGCCAATTATTTTTTTGCATCCCGGCTAAAATATTGTGTTGAAGTTTAGAAAGAACAACTTGTGCCGATTGCTGATTTGTTTCTGGCATAAGCAACGCAAATGCGTCACCTCCAAGCCGTGCAACCACGTCTACTTTTCGCAGACGATTCTTGATTTGATTGACAACAAAACATAATACTTTGTCACCTGTAGCATACCCGAACGCGTCATTCACAGTTTTAAAATTATCCAGGTCAATATAAGCTATAGTAAAAGGATTTTTATATCTCAGAGCACGGTTAATTTCCATTTGAAGAACGTCATAAAAAAAGCGTGAATTTAGAGCGCCGGTCAAATAGTCTATATGGGCTATTTCTCTTTGATGTTCCAGTACGGTTAATAACCTTGACAATAAAAACGCTATGGTTAAGAAAAAGCCTAATCTGATGAGAGAATTCCATGCATAAATGGAAAGCAATGTTACATGTCCAGATAATACATCCGAAAAAAGCCAAACTAAGGCACTTATGAGAGAAAATGCTATCCCAGGACCAAGACCTGTGTGCCAAGTAACTATGAGTAAAGGTATCACATAGAACAGAGAAAAATCTAATTCTTTACCGGTCAGGGTGTCAATAATACCTAATACACCGATGATTATATATCCTATTACAATTATAAAAGATTTGTTTTGTTTCTCAATATTCTCTAAAAAGTTCAAAAATCATCTCTCTTTGTATTATTCATGGAGTTTGAAGGTGTCCCATATGCCAAGGAGGCTGCCAAAGGAGGCTGCCAATGGTACGTCCTTCCAATAAAGCGAAAAAAGAATCAGCACCGGGCAACCCAGACACATGCCCTCCGACCATCGCAATCATTATAAAACTTTTTCCAGACATCGCATCTACGATAAGCGCTCTTCCTGATTAGTCAAGTGTCATAATAACACTATCTATTATTTTTAAAAGAGATAAATAGCTTTATTAATAACGGGTCGGAAGCTTGCTTTTTTGTCCAGGGTGAGAGCTTGTTTCTTTCAGGGAGCCATACGTACCAAATGCTGCTTTTCTTGTTTATGTTAATCAGTTGAAAACTGTGCGCGTTTTAATACCTTGTTGAACGTTCAAATCAAAGATCATATCGACGACGCGGTCGACAAAGATAACGCTTTGAGTTGGACGTTGAATCAGATTCCCAACCACCGGACAAGGTTATATGCCGCAATGCCGCCCAGATAGGAAACAATCAGCGTCATGACGATAGACGCGTAAAACCATTTGTTGTTGTTCATTTCTTTTTTCAGAACGGCGATGGTCGCGGCGCAGGGAATAAAAAGCATCATGACGACCAGAAAAGCCGCGGCTGATTCGTGATTCATAATCGTCGGCAGCATATTGGACAGACCGTCTCTGCCCACCGCATAGAGCACACCGAGCGTGGCGACGACGTTTTCCTTGGCGATCAAACCGGTCAAGAGCGCGGTGATCATCTTCCAGTCCAGGCCGAGCGGCACGCCCAGCGGCTGAAGCCATTTGCCGAATTGTGCCAGAAAACTTTCTTCGACAACGCCGTCGGGGAAGTAAGACAAAAGCCAGATAATCATGGAAACCCCGAGAATGACAGTTCCCGCTTTACGGATGAATGATAAGGTTCTTGACCAGACGACCATGAGAATCGTTTTCATATCCGGCGTGTGATAGATGGGCAATTCCATGATGAAGGGGGCATCCTGTTGTCCGAGCGTCTTGTTTACAAAAATTCCGGCGATACCGAGCACGGCTATATTCAGAGCCACCATGCTCCACGAAACGTAAGCGGCGGACGATCCGAAGACGGCCGCGGAAACCAGTGTCAACACGGCGAGCCTGGCTGTACAAGGGACAAAGGGAATTAATAGAAGAGTGATCAACCTGGCTTTTTGTGTCTCAATGATTCGAGCTCCCAGAACGGCGGGAACATTGCAGCCGAAGCCCAGAAACATGGGCATAAAACTTTTGCCGTGCAGACCGACAAGATGCATGATTCTATCCATGACAAATGCCGCGCGCGCCATATAGCCGATATCCTCCAGAATGGCCATGATGGTGAAAAAAATCAAAAGGACCGGTAAAAAGGTCAGTACGGAACCCGCCCCGCCGATAATGCCGTTGAGCAATAATCCGGAAATCCAGGCGGGCCACTTCGATGTGAAGGGTTCACAGAAATGGATAAAATTCTGAAGCTGATCGCTAAGCCAGCCCTGCAGAGGAACCCCCACGGCGTAAGTCAGAAAAAAGACCAGCGCCATGACGCCCAGCAGAACCGGAATGCCGAATATCGGGCGGGTCAGAATATGGTCGATTCTGTCGGTCAGCACAACTTCCCCCATCTTGAATCTGGAAACGGCGGCTCTGGTGATTTTTTCGATCCAGTCATAACGGCCGTTCACGACGGCGTGCAGAGCGTCTTCGTGTTTGATCAGGAGTTGGTCTATGTTGTCGTGTGCCGTTTTTGGAGCGCCGGCTTCCACCATTTTTGTAACTTCCGGATCGCCTTCCATTAATTTCACGGCTACCCATTCGGGGGAATAGGGGCCCTGAATATGAGGCCGGATATGCCGGAGAATGTCCTGATAAATTTGCAGATGATCGGAGGAAACCTGCGGTAAATCCGGATTATGTTTATATTCACACGAGGCAATCGTGATGATCTGGTTCACCAGTTCACGAATGCCGCTGTTGCGCTTGGCCACCATGGGAATAACCGGTATTCGCAAAGAATCCTGCAAGGCTCTCGTGTCAATTTCGATCCCCTGATCGGAAGCGACATCAATCATATTGACGACCACAACAGTCGGTCTGTTCAAGAGCAGCACTTCCGACAGGAGATACAGACCTCTTTCCAGAGCGGCGGCATTCAAGACCAGGACGACCAGATCAGGTTTTTCCTGAATGATAAAATCACGGGTCACCCTTTCTTCCTCGGAGAATGCGGTGAGGCTGTAGGTTCCCGGCAGATCAACAATTCTGATTAAAACATTTTCGGCACGGTGCGTTCCTTCTTTTTTCTCCACTGTTTTTCCCGGCCAATTGCCGACATGCTGGGATAATCCGGTGAGGATGTTGAAGACGGTTGATTTGCCGACGTTGGGCTGTCCGACGAGAGCGACGAAAACTTCCTTTTCGACAGGCGGCAGGCAGACTTCGACTTCCGCGGCGGTTCTATAAACCAATATTTTGGAAGCTTCACCCTGGCCGAGGGCGATGCGGGTGCTGCCCACCTGAATCACTATCAGGCCGCTGCTCATCTGGGAGACACGGAATTTCGCATTGACGACGATGCCCAGACCGGCCAACCGGCTGGTGATGGCAGTACCACCTTCAATCGAATGAATAACTCCCTGATCGCCTTCGCGTAATGATGTTATGTTAACCGGTTCGTTCATTAAACAAAATACCTGCTTGTTTCAGGCCGACGCGATATTTCTTCAGAATGAATTCCGGGCCGTATGATCTTTTTGTCCGCCGCAAATTTTTATTGCCCATATCCTCTTCCAGGTTAAGGTATTTATACCGGGATTGCAGTCTCTTCGCGGTATCGTTGAACATATACTCGTAGATACCGCGATATTGCTTGGATGCCTTGGCAAAATGCAGACAGAACGTTTCGCTGTTCAACGCCTCACCGATAATGAAGCCGGCCTGATTGTTGTTAATGTAATATATTGTTCCCCATAGTGCAAGTTCGGAGAAATTCTGGAGAGCTTCACTGCACTGCTCAAAATCGGTTTTGTCGGCGGCCGTACGGGAGTTGTTCTGCCATTCCTGCAGAATAATCATTCCATCATTAAAATTGTGGGCCGATAAAGGAATGCCCTCCGGTTTGTACAGAGATAAAAACTGATTTAAATGGTTTCGATGACGGACGTATTGTTTGCCCTTAAAACCTGCCATACGGTCGGTGAGATAAAGGTAATCGGATTCACTTTCGTCATAAGTGATGACAAATTGATCTTCCGGAAAATAATTTAGCCATCCTTCCGGAATGGGAAAGAAAAAATCGCGTTTTCCGAGTATTTCATGAAATGTTTGAATATCGCATCCGACCGGATCGTTTAAAGGCATGACATAATTATGTTTCTGCCTGTTGCGGCCGGAAACGAATAAGCCGCATTCTCTGGTGACGAATTCATAGTGACTAATGTTGCGAAATAAATAAACATTGGCGAAACTGTAATCGGATATCGGCAAGTTCATCCGGTGAAAGCGCTCAGTTAAACTTTGATGATGTTGCAGGCTGATAGTTTCTATTTTTTCCATCTGAATATTTTTTCATACCTTCAGTTTAAATGTTAAATATCTGGTGGTTTTCTCTCAGCCAGCGCCTGTGCTGTTTATATTCCGCAATCACCGACGCCACCACCTGCCAAAAGTTCGACGAATGATTTTTTTCTTTGATGTGCGCCAGTTCATGGACAATCACGTAATCAATGATGGCCGGTGGTGCCATGATCAACCGGAAGCTGAAAGCCAGATGATCGTCTTCGGAACAGGACCCCCAGCGGCTTTCCGCCGATGTGATTCTGATCTTTTCAGGGTGTAATTTAAGTATCCGGCTGTAAAAAATAATACGTTGATTAATATATTCGGCAGCTTTTTTCTTATACCATGAAACAAAGTAATACTTTTTTAATTCCTTGTTGTTCGGTGCATTGAGGTAAAACCGGTTATTCCAGAAAACAACCCCCGCATTTTCAAAAGGTTCAAAGAATACGTCCAACGGATATGATTGTCCCAGATAGAGAAAATGTTCTCCTGTTTGATATTCCCTGACTTTGTTTTTTAAAGCATCATCTTTTTGTTTCCGAATTATTTTATTAATCCATTGCTGTTTCTCTTCAACAAAACGGCTGATTTCCGCAGCCGAAGTGAAACAGGGTGCTGAAACAATGATCTCCGATTCACCGCGTACTTGCAGCGAAATGGTCTTTTTTCTTTTTTTGCTTCTGGTAATCCTGTAATTGATATCCATGGTTGCCGGTTTTCATTTGTATAATTTCTTTGCTGATTATCATAAATCAGCTTCTAAAGCGAGACTCGAAAGCCCTTTTCATTAAATTTAAATTATGTTACGGAAAAAAACAAAATGTCAGGAAAAAAATATGAGGAAAATGAAAAGATGTCCCTGGGGCCGCTTTGAAGTATTGGCGGAAGCTCCCGGTCATAAAGTAAAAAGAATCACGGTTGAGCCGGGAGGGTCGCTGAGCCTGCAGCGACATCATCAACGTGCGGAGCACTGGTTTGTTGTTGCCGGTAAAGGCAAGGTGACGGTCGGCAGTACAGAGAAATCATTGCGGGCAGGCAGTTCGATTGATATTCCGAAAAAGGCCAAACATCGCATCCGGAATTCCTCAACAGAAAACCTCGTTTTCATCGAAGTGCAGACCGGTGAATACTGCGGTGATGACGATATCGAACGTTTTGAAGATATCTACGGCAGGATCTGATTAATTCTCTGAACATCAAATTACGATTTCCATTCAAGCATGGGAAGTAAAATGCTGGACTATGTTTACCATGAATCTTTTGACTGGGCGGAAATGTTTCTTCCCGATCGGCTCAGAGGGTATGATCGACGAAAATCCGGGATCGCGGCCTGTCTTGCCCGGGACAGCTACTATAACGATGCGCGTTACGGTGCGACCCTGCTAGCGCTAGGCTTTAATGATATCCAGTTTTTTCATACCGGCAATCTGCAGGCCGTTATCGGATCCCGGGATATTAAAACTGCTGACGGAATCATGACTCTGATTACGATTGTTTTCCGTGGTTCGGATCAGATTCAGGATTGGCTGGATAATCTTGATTTTCGCATGACCCGCTTTCTGAATCAGGAACATTTTCCCCATTTGAGCAGAATCAGAGTCCATAACGGCATTTTTGAAAATGTGCATGATTTCGAAGACCGGGCCGAACGCGTTACGTTCAAAAATAGCGTTGTAAAAGATAATCTTGCGCAAATCTTGAGGGATGAATCTAAAAGGAAACAGTGCTTGTTCTGGTCTATCGGCCATAGTCTTGGCGGTGCCATGGCCACTTTGTTTGCGGCAAGGTTATGCGATTATTACGGGATATCTCCGGAAAGAATTCTAACGCATACCTTCGGAGCTCCACCGGTAGGCAACCGGTATTTTGCCGCGCGTTATGGACACCGATCCGTGCTCAGTATTCAAAAGAACAGAAAGAAAAGCGAATTGCTGACGCTGTTGCGGTTTGTGAATTCCGAGGATCCGATTCCGGCGCCGAGATTTTTAGATGAGGCTCACGCGGAAGCGGAAGGGGGTTCCATCACACCGCCTCCTTATAAAATACTGGGATTCAAACACGTGGGGTATGAAATACGCTTTTCCCCCCGTCTGCTTCGCGGATTCTATGATCAATACAAGAACTTCACCGGAAGAAGATATAACAGTTCCAGCTTTATGAAAGTTCATTTTATGGAAGCGTATATGACCGGCGTGCAAGTTCTCCATGATGCAGAAATTTAGCGCAACTCACCTCACAGTGACATCTCCGACAAATAAAAAAAAGAGGCAGACTCCATTGACGTCTGCCCCTGCATAATTTTCCAATTTAATAAAGGGGAAAATTAACAACCCCGCCACAAGCAGCGGGGTATCCAAAGGAAATTGCGCCCCAAGGGGCGGTGAATTAGCCCCACATTTATCCCACCCGGCCTATAGTGACCTTTAGGTTATTCGTTTCTGAAATTTGGGTCTCATTAAATTGCTTCAATCGTTGATGTCGGTTTAGACGTAATGTTATACGTGACGCTGACGACTTCCGGTATTTCTTTCGTGATTTTTGCGGCGATGCCTTCCAGAATGTCAAACGGAAGCCTTGTCGGTCTTGCCGTTCGTGCGTCAATGCTGTCCCAGCAGCGGATTTCAATCTGATTGCCGTAAACACGTTTTTTATTGCGCATGCCGGTTACGCGGTCTTCATGCAGAATGGCCAGATACTGAAATGCTTTTACATCTTTTAGGGCCGCTTCGGTAATGGCGGTCGCTTTTCGCACCAGAGCGATTCTAGCAGGTGTGACTTCTCCGATGACACGAGCCGCCAGCGCCGGACCGGGGAAGGGGATTCGATCGAACATGCTTTCCGGCAGTCCCAGACCGCGACCGACTTTGCGCACGCCGTCCTTGCGCAGTTCGATGAGCGGCTCCAGGATTTTATAACCGAAAGCTTTTTGCGGATCAATGCCCAGTTGTTCAAAAACATTATGCTGTCTTTTGATACCCGCCACGGTTTCATCCACATCCGTCAGAATGGTGCCCTGCAGAAGGTATTTGGCCTTGCTTTTAATCACCAGTTTTCCAAAAACATTTTTATAGAAAGTTTGGGTAATGGCTTCTCGTTTTTCTTCGGGATCGGTCAGCCCCTTAAGCGCCGAGAAGAACGCTTTGGAAGCGTCGAAAACTTCGACCTGAATTCCAAGCTTTTTAAAGGCGGCGGCCACCCTGGCCGGTTCGTTCTCCCGCATAATGCCGTTGTCGATGATATAGGTTTTCAGACGTTTGCCCAGCGCTTTGTGCCCGAGGGCGGTGACCACGGCCGAATCGACGCCGCCGGACAGAGCGTTGATGGCGAACCCATCACCCACGGCTTGCTGAATATTACACACCTTGTCATCGATAAAATTTTTCACGTTCATGTTTTTCGCTTTTATTTCTTTCATTTTAATCATGGCGGCTCCTTTTGTCGTAAAATTTGACAGGAAATTGTTTAAACGAAATTGTGCAGAGTTTCAAGCATTAAAGATGCAAATCGAAAAAATGAAGGTTAACATTGACTTGTTGCGCAGTCGTCAGTCATAAGCGAACCTGAATGGACATGATGATGTTCCGAAAAAGTTCAATAAAAAAATTGACACGTAAAATAGACTTTTCTATACTTTTCAATAAATATTGAATCAAAATGGCAAGAATGCCTCAATCACCTGCGGAGGACAACAGGGAGGAATTGATTTGAGTACCGGCGCAATGATTGGTTTGTTTGCCGCGATCGTGGCAGCGGGAACGGGAATATTTTTTGCGTTATATGCCCTGGGATTCTTTCAGTACCTTGGCGGTCAAAAGCAAAATCCCAATGCCGTAAGCAAGGCCATCCTTGTCCGGAAACTTACAAATTTAAATGATCCGGCAAAACCGTACCGCATCATTCCGGGGGATTCCGCGGATACCGATCTTATCGCTGAATGGAAAATTACAGATGCATCATGGTACGGTTTATTCAACAAGAGTGGCCTTAAAAAGATCTACAGGGCATTCCTGTTGCTTGATGAAGCACGGCACACGGTCAGATGTTTTGAAATACTTGGAACTGTGAGTTGGAGTGCAGGAACGGCCGGTTTGACTCCCCTGGTGCACTATAGCCGGAGCCGTTTCGGGGGAAGGATTCTTTTCCAGAAATCCTATGGCGCAGGTTACGGCATCAAAGATTTAAAATCTATGGAAACCGGCAAGGTTTACGAATACAGGTTTGACATCGCTGAAATCAGAGATCCGATTGAAGCGACCGTTAAGGAAAATGGCTGGGAATGGGTGCCGGTTACAGCAAAAAGGCATGTGCTCCTGAAGGCATCTTCATCAGCGTCAGTTCAGGCAGAACGCAAGGACAGGACCTGTGTTCAGTGTGGTGCGCGATTGCGTCAACGCGCCAGGTTTTGCACCGTCTGCGGCGCGGCCGCGGCCCTGACGGAACGTTCATCTGGTGGTGATGAGGCTCGAAAGCGCAGTTTTGCACCCTGGGTGCTGGCCGGCATAGGACTGGTCTTTCTGACTGTTTTGTTTGCTTTGCTACCCGATGCCGATCAAAAGAAACATGCTCTTGTGATCACTGATGCAGCGCAATTCAATCAACAAGGAATGGAAAAGGTCAAAGAAGGAAAAATCAAAGAGGCGGCATCGCTATTTGAAAAGGCGGTGAAGGCTGATCCTGATAATTTTCATGCTTGGAATAATCTGGGACTGGCTTTACGCAAGACCGGCAAAAAAAAGGATGCGATCAAAGCATACAGGCATGCCATTGAAGTAAAACCGGATTTTGCTTTGGCTTACAAGAATCTGGGAATTCTTCTTGAGGAGATGAACAACAGCCAAGAAGCATCCCGGGCTTACCTGAAATATTATGAACTCAATCCGACGGCGCCGGACGCGCAAACCGTGAAAGAAACGGCTGACAAACTCATGAGCACCCAACCAGGAGTGAAACGATGAAATCCACGCATGCTTTGATTTATTTTTCGCTTTTGGCGTGCCTTTTTATGCATGCCGGCTGTGCATCACCGCAGAAAACGGTTGTGCCTCCCTACTATCCCAAGGGTTCAATTCTTGTCGTAAAGTCTGAGCGGATTAATCTTCGGGAATGCCCGTCTTTAAACTGTCAGGTTATCGCGGTTCTGAGACGCGGTGAGGACATGATAAAGGTTGAACAACAAAATGAATGGATTAAAGTGGAAGCGAAGTCCATCAACCGAAAAGGCTGGGTGGCTTCGAGGCTGGTCGGAAAAAAGTCCGATAAGAAAAAAGCAGCGGAAGTGACGGAAGAATGGTCTCCACAGGAAAGAGATCAAAAAGGAGCTTCAAAAATCAGGGAAGAATTTTCTCCCTGAGCGGTTGGAATTAATATGATTATGCTGCTATAATATTATCGAGAGGTATGTGATGGAAACCTTTATCGGCATACTTTTAAAAGTCTTCAGCATGGTCATGATGTGTCTGTTTGTCCTATCCGTTGTCCTCCTTATCCTTACCGTACGCAAAGCAAGAAAGGTGTCCGTTCTGTCACTGATCATCACCCTGATCATCAGTCTGATCACGTTGGTTATTTTTTCGTCACTGATCAAATACGCGCCACCGCTGTGGCTCTGGTTGCTCCTGTTTGCCATCGGAGTGTCCATCGGCTGGTTCTGGGCGAGAGCGACTAAAGTCTTTGTACGGGATAACCAGATCATGAGCATCAACTCTGTCTGGTACCTGGTGGACTGGGGGGCGATATTTGCCCTTAATCAACTCATCACCATCATGACCAACCGTCCCCCTAATATTGCCATGTCCCTGCTTATTATCAGTACGGCAACCATCTGGGGAATCAACGGCAATGTGATAAAGCGTTATTTTAAAATGAAAGCCGAACATCAACTTGCTCAGGTTGTTCCCCAGCAACAGGCAACGCCCCATGCCCAGTTTCGTCGGGGTTACTGCGGACAATGTGGAGCCGCTATCAGTAACAGTAACGATGCTGTTTTCTGCGGCAAATGCGGGGTGAAATTATGATGAAAAAATTTATTAAACCAACCGGGTCTCTCATGTTCCAAAACCAGTTCATAAGCATCATTCGAACGGGTGGAGAGAAGTTGTCAAAAATATTTCACTTTAAATATCCGGCTGGAATAATCTTGTATTTTATCGTCAGTTTTATAGGCGTTATTCTGCTCAACGAATTATGCTCTGATTACGCGCGGGCCGAGAAATACAGAAATGCCACCGGCGAGATTGTCGAAATGCCCAAGGGAATGAAACCGCCTCCCAAACAGACATGGGACTCAACACCTTATCAATTACCGGCAAAACCCGGACAGAAAGCGACACCGGTAAAGCAACCGGCAAAGTCTCCTGCAACGGTCAACAAAACTGCGGCGCCTCCGGTTGTTCGCAAACCGGTGGAAAACCGCCAGCCGCAAACGGTGAGGCAGCCGAGGCCAACACCGCAGGTTCCAAAGACATCCGAAAATCGTCAAGTCCGGCCATCTCCCGCCCCTGTTTCTAAACAAAACGTTCAGCGTCAGCATCCTTCTCCCTGGTTCAATCCCTGGCGTTCTCAGTCAGTCAGAAATTCGGAGTCTCGGCCTCATCCTGTTTCCCGAAAACCGGCATCCACGCAAATCTCTCGTTCCACCGCAAAAAAAAAGGAATCGGTTACTGATAAAAAAACACCTTCAGTTACGGCTACAAAAGCCGGTGCCGCGGTGACGTCTGAAACAGTCAGGTCCACCCCTCTGGAAACTTCTGCATCCGGGAAAAGCTCATCCTCTGAAGCTGGCACAGTACCTGATTCAACGCTGCCCATTGCCGTTGGTGTGACGGCCGCCGCAGTCGCTCTAGGCGCTTTAGGTTCAGCCCTATCCCAGGGCATACCATCCAGAGAAGTCATCAGCGAGTTTGTCGGTTTGCTCAAGGGGGAATTCGATTCAGCAGAGCCACCCTTCGGTGACGAGGGTACAGATGTCAGAAATAATCATGTGCCCCCTTCCGGGGAAGAAGCTTCTGAGACACACGAAGAGGGAGCATTCGAAGAAGAAAAGAGAAAAAAAGCATATGCGGATCTTATTCGAGAAAGAAGTCAGTGTGAATACACCAGCGCAGATCAATCTCAAAGCCTCATGGATCAAGCCAGAGACGAGGTTCAGCAACGATATGAATTGGAAAAAACCAGCACATGGAGTGCGCTCGACCAGGTCGCCATTGAAGATTTTATAGCCGGGCAGGCACCCAGCAAAGAGGCGGGGGAAGCCATGCTCAGGATTGTGGAGGCATATACAGGCGGAAATTTGGATGATGGCGCTGTGGTGGTTAACAGGAAAGCGTTGTTGAATGATCTTTCCAATTATTTGGCGGACGCAAACCGTTTGGACAGGTCGCAGTTTACCGCGGATGAAATCGACAGTGCATTTCAGGATGCTCTGGATGATGTCAGAAAAATCGATCAGACCTTAAACCAAAGGGTTTCGGGTGTGAAGGATTTATACGGAAGCATCAACGATAATATCGAGCTGCTGAAGAAGTTAAAAGATACGGACGCTTATACAAAAAATCCAAAGGCAAAGAAGGCATTGGAATTTATCCTGAGCAAAACGGCGTATATCGACAAGCTGAATGATAAAGGGATGACCGTGGTTGGAGACGCTGCCAAGTGGAGTGGCCATGTCGTAGAATTCGGGGAATATTACAAGGCCTATCAGCGCACGGGTTTGAGCAATGATCAGGCATTGGAGCGCGCCTTGGTGCGCAAGAGCATTGATATCGCAGTGGATGAAGGCGTTGATGCTCTGCAGAATAAATGTCCCGTGTTGGAAGCGGCAAATTACTTCTATGATTATGGCGTCAAAGCCGTTACAGGGGAAGACTATGGGATGAAAAAATCGTTAAATTGTCTCGGGCAAAGGGTAGCCAACTGGGCACATGGGGATTATCAGACCAATGTCCCTGAACTGCAATTGAAACCTGATGCAATAAAAGAGGCAAACATTGAGCAGATGGAAAAACTGGCCAAGGTCAGCAGCGGAAGTCAGAAACAACAAATCGATGGTATGATAAAAAGGATGAGAGAATCGGTAAAATCATGAATTGTCCAGGATGCCATGCGGAATATTTAAGTCAGGACAATTTCTGCGCTAACTGCGGATTAAAACTCAAACATGACGGCAAGGCATGTCCTGCGTGCGGCAAGATGCTGCAATCCGATGACTTCTTTTGTATCTACTGCGGCGAAAAGATAAAAGATAATATACATGACGCCAGCCTTGAATCGGCAAAAACATCAATGCTAAAAGAAAAGAACAGTGAAGTAATACAGGGCGGAGATCAAAGAAAAACAGTTTCAGAGCCATCAATATCGTTTTCGCAATCAACTGAAGAAATCATTCTGGATCATGAATTGTTGCTGCTGCTGTCGAAAAAATACGAACATAATAAAATATCTCCTCTTGCGGCCCCTGCTTACGCGGCCCAGAATCCGGTTGCGGAAAAAGAAATACCATTTGATCAAAAATGGCTGGAGGTCATTGCCAAGCCGGCCAAGGCTTTTTATCTGAATAACTTGTCAAAAAACGCGAAATTATATCAAAAAATCCTTCTGACATCAGGTGGCACATTGCTGAGATGGACGGATGAAGAAGGTAAGGTTTCAATCTCTCCGGAAGAGTCGGCCTGTAATTTTATTGACGATGTTGAGGCAATATTAAATAGTTTTATGGGTGACGATCAGCCGTTTGTATCTGTTCTGGATGAAAAACAATTCAAAACATTGAATGCGATAAAAAATATTTGTGATTTGCAGACCGGCATGGGTATTGAGGCCGCCTTTGTCAGAGAAAGCGAATTGATGTCGTATCTAAATTCTGATCAGAAAATCAGGGTGGCGATACAGGCCCTGGCAGGTCAGGGGATGGTAAGATTATTTGATGATGAAGATCCCGTGGTTTTCATGGAACCATTCGGTCTTGAAATAATGCATATTTTCGAGGATACACAGCAGTACTTTAATATTTTGATTCTCGATGACCACCATCAAACAGTCCGTTCCTTCAATCTGGTCGGCCGTGAAAACAAGCTTTACCTGATCACCCTGCCCGACAAGAAAAATCATTATGTGGTGCGCGCATTGGGTAAAGAGCAGTTAAGGTCACTTCTCAATGTTGCCTGGATGACAGATCTAACCGGGGCAACGAAAAGAAGAGTTCAGCCAAAAAGAAAACTTGAATGAACATGTTTTTATGATTGCCCTTGCGGGTCATTGTCCAGTATTCAAGAATACTGCGTTGCAATTTCGTGACCATTAACATATGAAAATGATAACAATACACAGAAGGGGAGGAAGCCAAAATGAATCAGACTGAAAATCATAGATTGCCGGCCTTTTTTTACGTATCGATCTTTCTGGTTATTTTTATCTTTGCCTGCGACATCGGTTCAACGAAGATCGGCGAGATTATTAAACACCCCAGAGAATATGCCGGGAAAGAAGTGACTGTTTCCGGGGAGGTCACAGAAACCTTTTCGTTGATTTTTGTTAAATATTTTGTTGTGCGTGATGATTCCGGTGAGATTTTTGTTGTGACCGAAAAGACCCTGCCTGCCAAGGGAGAAAAAATAAAAGTTACAGGAAACGTGCAAGAAGCCTTTTCTCTGGGTACAGAGACATCCCTTGTTTTGATTGAGGCACCGGAAAAAGCCAAAAAGTAAAAGGATAAAGTAAATCAACCGTGTCTTTTGCCGTGCTCCGGGATAACCGGAATTTGTCTAACCTTGCCCATCCTGAGAAGGTGTAATAACCAAATTTAACGAAAAACTTATCAAAAAGACAAGATTACAGTTCATCGCACGCGAGATCTTTCATTTGAAAAAGACCCGGCTGTCCACGATGGAAACGCCGTTTCCTGTTTCATGGACAATGACGGGATTTAAATCTATTTCAGCAATTTCCGGTGTCTCGACCAGAAGTTGTGAGACGCGGCAGATAATGTCGATGAAAGCTTCAAGATCCGCAGCCTTTTTGCCTCGGGTACCCTGCAGTACAGGATAGGCACGTAAATGGGTCAGCATGTCCAGCGCTTCGCTTTTTGTTACAGGCGCGAGGCGGATGGCCGTGTCCTTGAATATTTCCAGAAAAATTCCGCCCAGACCGGCAATCACAATCGGTCCGAAGACCGGATCCTGTCTTCCGCCGACAAAACATTCCACGCCATCATCCGCCATTTTCTGAATCAGGAAACCGTCAATGATCGGCGGGGGCGTTATTTTTTTGAATCGTTCATCCATGTCTTGAATAGATTGAACCAGCTCTTGATGATTCTGAATATTTAATTTTACGCCGCCCACATCGGATTTATGCGAGGCATCGCGGGAAAGAAGCTTAACGGCAACCGGAAAATCAAGTGCTGCACGTTCTGCTTCTTTTGCCGAATGAACGGTAACACCGGCAACGCATTGGATTCCAGCAGCCGCGGCAATCCTCAGGGCTTCATCCGTCAGCGGAATACGCTTTTCGGAAGCACAGAGGTCTTTGATGGTTTCGATTTCCGATACATTTAAATCAACGTGCACAGGCTTGCCTCTGGCGTCACGCGCCGTCTTTTCTTCATAATAGGTGGCGGACATATTGAGTGCTTTAGCCGCCATCAACGGTGTTGTAAAGACAGGGTATTCCTGATTCCTGGAGATATTCACCAGCTCCTGGGCATCGGTGACCATCGTCATGGCCACAGGTTTTTGATATTCCTGCACCAGTTTACTGACATGGCTTAAAAAATCACGCGACATTTCCGCTTCGTAACTGGCGATATAAAGATGATTGAACAGAACACCGTCCACATCCGGCAGTTTCAGCGCTTCTTCGAGAATTTTAGTGAAGATGGTGTAGTCGAATATTTCTCCCAGATCCAGGGGATTCTGATGGGCGATGACGCGTGTATTGTAGATGGTTTTCAGATTTTCGATGAAAGCCGGCGGAAAATCAATGAGTGAAAATCCGAATTTCGCGCAGGCATCGACCGTCATTACGGCATGTCCGCCGGAGCGGGAAAGAACGGCCACCCTTCTGCTTTTCATCAGAGGCAGCCGGATGATTTTTACCGCACTGATGAAATCGATATCGTCTTCCGCGCGGATGACCGCCGCCTGCCGGAAAGCGCCATCGACCACCGAGTCGTCGGCGGAAAGGGCGGTTGTATGGGACTGGGCGATTTTGGCGGTCAGATTGCTGCGGTTGGATTTATGAATGATAAGCGGTTTGGAAGAATGAACGGCCAGATCAAAAAAAGCCCGGCCGCGCTTGAACCCTTCCAGATACATGGTGATAACATCCGTCTTCTCGTCCCGGAGCAGATACTCGAGGACATCGACTTCATCGATCTGCAGTTTATTGCCGATGGCGGCAAACTTTCCGGGAATAATCGCGTTGTCACCGAATTCACCAAGATAGGAACTTCCTACGCCGCCGCTTTGAACAATCATGGCGACGCGCCCGCCGGATGGTGTTTTCGGAAAAAAACCAAAAGGCATCATCATTTTGATATCGAAATTTACCGTACCGATGCAGTTGGGACCAATGAAACGCATACCGTAACGGTCGGCAATTTCCAGCAACTTCTTCTCCAGTGTCTGCTGTCCCTCGGCGTATTCACTGAACCCGCCTGATTCGATGACAATCCGTTTGATGCCTTTTCTGCCGCAGGCCTCCATAAAATCAGGCACGGTATGGGCGGGTGAAATGATGATGGCAACATCGGGCACTTCGGGAAGTTTATCGACGCTGTCATAAACGGGAGCACCGGCGATGTTTCCGTCTTCCCGGCCGACACCGTAAATATTTCCTTCATAACCTTTCTGGCGGTTGTTCAAAACGATGATGTGTCCCAGATTGAGTCTGGTTACGGAAACTCCGATAACCACCAGGCTGCGCGGATAGAAAAATTTTTCCATTTTATTTTGTCCGTCCTCCTTCATGGTCTTAAGAGAAATTTTTTATTTACCGATTTTGGAAAGAATCCTGTTTTGATATTCCAGAATTTCATTGCGCAAAATGTTCAGATCAGCGATACGGTCATCAAGCCGGGTAAGCTGATTGTTTAAAATCTCCATGAGACGATTGAGAACCTTGTCATTAGACTTTTCAATCGTCCACATTGATTCGAGTTCCTGCATTTCCGAGAGAGTCATGCCCATAATTTTCAGACGCTTGATTAACTTCAGACGACGCAAATCCGCGTCCGTATAAATGCGTCGTCCGCCTTCAACGCGTTTGATAGAATTCAGCAGGCCTATTTCTTCGTAATAGCGGATCGTACGCTGGCTCATATCGAGTTTCTTCGCAATCTCACCGATGGACGTGAAAGTTTCTTCTTCTTTTGCTTTCATGATGAAGCGCTCCCGTTCAAATTATAATTTATACTGTTCCTTGAGATCCCGTTTTAGAATTTTCCCCGAAGGATTTTTGGGAAGCTTATCGGCAATAAAAACTTTCTTGGGGCATTTAAACCCAGCCAGGTGCTGTTTACAGTAAGCAATGATATCTTTTTCGCTGAGGGAGGTATCCTTTTTCGGTACGGCCACAGCCGCCACGATCTCTATCCATTTGGGATCAGGCAGACCGATGACCGCCACTTCTTCGATACCGGGATACTGGTAAAGCACTTCCTCTACTTCACGGGACGCCACGTTTTCCCCGCCTGTTTTAATCATATCTTTTTTACGATCAACAACGTAGAGATAACCGTCTTCGTCAAAGCGTCCCAAATCGCCGCTGTGGAACCAGCCGTACTCGAAAGCGTCTGAGGTCTTTTCCGGATCGTTCAGATAACCGGTCATGACGTGTCCCGATCGATGGACAATTTCGCCCACTTCTCCCACGGGGACGAATTTTCCGTCATCATCCATAAGCCTTGTTTCCACATTCAGAACCGGTTTCCCCGCTGAACCCGGTTTCAAAAGCTGATCTTCCGGTTTCAGAATAGTCGCGACGGGCCCCATTTCAGTCTGGCCATAATAATTCCAGAGCTTCAAACCGTGAAACGTGACCGACAACTGTTTGATGATTTCCACCGGCATAATGCTGGCACCGTACGCGGCCTTCTTCAGGCTGGCGTGATTATAGTTTTTGAATCGCGGGTGATTCAAAATGCCGATCCAGACGGTGGGTGGCGCGAACATGTGCGTGATCTGATACTTTTCAATCAGCCTGATCATCTCCGCGGGATCAGCCTTGTGCATGATCACATTGGTCGCGCCGATATATAAATAGGGCATAAGAAAACAATGGAGCTGTGCACAGTGGAAGAGGGGCAGGGCGTGCAGGCTGACATCGTCGGTGGCATATTGACCGTCGAAAATACAGCTGTGATATTGCGACATCAGCGCCCGATGCGAAAGCATCGCTCCTTTAGGCTTTGATTCCGTACCACTGGTGTAGGGAATCTGGACAATATCTTCCGCGCTGACTTCCACCTGCGGTTCATCGTAGGGCATTTTGGCTGTTTCTGTAATCACGTTAAAGAAGCCTTCCGGGAGGTCATGATTTTCCAATGGAATAAATCCCCATTTTTCTACTGTGGAGAAATTTGCTCTGTGTCCGGAAATCACCGGATACAGAGAGTCCTCCACGATGAAGATCCGGGAGCCGGAGTGATTGATGATATAGGATATCTCTTCCGCGTTGAGCATGTAGTTGATGGGCACCTGAATGGCGCCGATTTTGGCCAGTCCCAGCATGCTGATCGGATAATAATGCGAGTTGTAGGCATAGACCGCCACCCGGTCGCCTTTTTTGATGCCGTAGCTTGTCATCAGGTTGGCAAAGCGTCGCGCTTCGCGTTCCAAATCGTAAAACGAAAGTTTCACGTCGCGGAAAATGATGGCGGTCTTGTCGCCGTATTTTGTGGCTGCCCGGCGAGCCATGTCGCCGATGGTATCGCGATTGATAATGTTGCTCATAATTATTTTACCTCGTTTATTTTTTATCGTCGTCTGGAATAAAATTTCTCACGTGTGTTCGGAAAGACCGCTGCACTATTTTTTTCGATTACCCAGGATATTTCTTTTCAAATGCTTCTTTCATCTTGAATTTCTGAATCTTGCCGCTGGCCGTCATCGGATAGCCGTCAACAAATTCCCAGTACTTCGGGATTTTATGACGGGCGATTTTCCCTTTGCAATAGTCCGCAAATTCTTCGGGCGTGGCGGTTTGTCCGGCTTTTAATTGGATGGCGGCCAGAACCTGCTCGCCGTATTTTTTATCCGGCAGTCCGATCACCTGAACGTTCGCGACTTTGGGATGGGTGAAAAGAAATTCCTCCAGTTCGCGCGGATAAATATTTTCTCCGCCGCGGATAATCATATCTTTGATGCGGCCGGTGACCTTGAAATAACCGTTTTTATCCACTTCTCCGAGATCACCGGTATGCAGCCATTTATCGTTGTCAATCGCCGCAGCCGTTGCCTCCGGCATTTTGTAGTAACCCTTCATGACGCACTCGCTTCTTGTGACGATTTCTCCCTGTGTATCAGGCGGCAAATCGATGCCGGTATCCGGATCAATGATTTTGCCCTCAATATCCGGCAGCAGCCGGCCCACAGTGGAAACACGCAGTTCCACGGGATCGTCGCGTCTGGTCATGGTCATGACCGGAGCCGATTCGGTCTGGCCGAACGCGATGACGATTTCCGGACAATGCATTTTTGTGCGGACCTGATTCATGGTTTCGACAGGGCAGGGCGCTCCGGCCATGATGCCCGTACGCAAAGATGTCAGATCGTATTTGTCGAAATCGGGATGATTCAGAATCGCGATGAACATGGTCGGCACGCCGTTGACGGCCGTGCATTTCTCCGCCGCGATATATTGAAGCGCTTTGAGGGGATCGAAAAACTCCACAATCACCATGGTGGAGCCGTGATAGACGCAATTGAGCGTGCTCATCACACAGCCGAAGCAGTGAAAGAGCGGCACCTGAATCAGCAGACTGTCTTTTTCGGTCATGCCCATGACATCGCCGACCATGCGGGCGTTGTTGACGATGTTGTGATGCGTGAGCATGACGCCCTTGGGAAATCCCGTGGTGCCGGAGGTGTACTGCATATTGATGACGTCGCTATCATCGAGACTATTCAGCCTGTCGTCCAGTTGTTTATCCGTAATTCCCTCTCCCATCTTGACCATATCGCCGAAGTGCAGCATGCCCGGCGTGCTTTCTCTTTTACCGATATAAACAATGTTTTTTAAAGCGGGGAGATCTTGTGAAACTAGCTGTCCCGGCATTTGATGATCAATGTCGGGCAATATGTTGCGGACGTTGTTGTAGAAATTAACATCACGGTATGATTCCATCAGAAACAGCGTTGTCGAATCGGACTGCTTGAGAATGTATTTCAGTTCATGCGTCTGATAATTGGTGTTGACGGTTACCAAGACACCGCCCGTCATGCCCAGCGCAAACGCCAGATGCGCCCATTCGGGAATATTGGTTGTCCAGACCGCGACATTATCACCACGCTGAATGCCGAGAGCCATCAGCCCTTTGGCGACCTGGCGGCAGGTCTGATAAAATTCAGCATAAGTCTGGCGAATGCTGAAATCAGGACAAACCAAAGCCGTGTTCTGCGGATAGCGCTCAGCTGTCTCCTTGACTAATTGACCGATTGTCTTTTTGACGAAAGCGGACATCTTACCCCTCCAATTTTTTAATTTATTTTTTTTAAATCAAAGCATTATGGCCATTTCTGTACAAATATCAGATAAGGGAATGCTTTAATATATCGATGGTATTTCAAACTAAAACCACCTTACGTTAACTGGGCTAATACATCCGCAAAACATTTCTGTCAAGTCATTTTAATATAATTTCACATCAGGGCGGTGAGGCTTAATCGCTGAATCGCATGATAGCATTTTAAGTATTTTTACTGATTGAATTTATGGATGATAGCAATCCGGACAGCAGGATCACTGGTGGGCTTCGTCCCAGTTCCTGCCTGACGCGATTTCAACTTTCAGCGGGACTTTTAATTCGATGACTTCTTCCATTTCTTTTTTGACCAGTTGTATAACGTCTTCTTTTTCCCCGGCCGGTGCTTCGACGACCAGTTCATCGTGGACCTGCATAATCAGGCGGGAGGCCATTTTTTTCTTTAAAAATAAATTTGCGATATTGACCATGGCCACTTTAATCAGATCGGCTGCCGTCCCCTGAATGGGCGTGTTAACCGCCATGCGTTCGGCAAACTGACGTACGGAAGGAATCTTGCTTTTTAGCTCCGGCAGGTAGCGGCGGCGGTTGAGTAGCGTGCAGACATAACCATCGCGGTGAGCGCCTTCCAATATTCCATCCAGATAGATACGCACTTTTTTAAAACGATTAAAATATCCATCAATATATTCCTGAGCTGTTTTCATGGAAACGCCCAGTTCTTTGGCCAGACCGAATGCGCTCATGCCATAGAGAATGCCGAAATTGATCACTTTGGCCTGGCGGCGCATGTCGGCGTTAACCATTTGCGGAAATACGCCAAACACATCTGAAGCGGTTCTGCTGTGAATATCTTCATCGGAAGCGAAGGCGTCAATCAGCGCTTCATCCTCCGACAAATGCGCTAGAACGCGCAGCTCGATTTGTGAATAGTCAGCGGATATCAAAAAACAATCCGGATCGGCAATGAAGGCCTGGCGGATTCTTTTGCCTTCCAGCGTCCGGATGGGAATGTTCTGCAGATTGGGATTGGAACTGGAAAGTCTGCCCGTTGCCGTAACGGTCTGGTTGTATGATGTATGAATCCTTCCTGTTTGCGGATTGATAAGAGCTGGCAGCGCATCAACATAGGTTGACTTAAGTTTGGCGAGGCTGCGATAGGCCAGAATCTCCGCGGGCAGTTCATGGCCTTTGGCCAGCTCGGTCAGCACGTCCACATCGGTGGAGTAGCCTTCCTTGGTCTTCTTGCCGGCGGGAAGCTTGAGTTTCTCAAATAAAATGTTCTGCAGCTGTTTGGGTGAATTAATGTTGAATTTTTCGCCGGCCAGGCGATAAATCTTTTCCTCAGATAAGGACAATAATTGTCCCAGATCCGTTGACATTTGTTTAAGTAAAACCGTATCAATCAGCACGCCTTTCTTTTCCATATCGGCCAGAACGTTCAGGAGCGGCATTTCCACTTTGCGGTATAGATTTGTAGTCCCGGTGTTCTTCAACTGGTCCGTGATCACCGGCGCGAGATTGTAAATGGCTTCAGCACGCTGGCCCGCATAAGCGGTCATTTGATCGGAAGGCACCATGGCCAACGGATAACTTTTTCCTTTCCCCCCGGCAACATCGTTGGGCGCCGGAATGCGTTCGTGGAGATATTCCCAGACGACTTCTTCGAGGTTATAGGAGTTCTTTGCCGGATTAAGAAGGTACGCGGCTAATTGCAAATCTTCACCCGATTGTATGGCCATGCTTTCCAAGGCAACAAGCGTTGTCTTCAGATCATAAAGGTATTTTTTGATTTCCGGATTTTTTAAAACAGGCGCCAGTGCTTGAAAGATTTCTTTCGCCGTCATGCGATCTGAAAGATGGGTATGACCAACGGGAATATAAGAAGCATCCTGACCGTCGCTCAACCCGATTCCGATTAAATCTGTTGAGGAATTTTTTTCGAAAATGATTTCCAGCGAAATCACGCTGATTCCTTCAAGACGGGTCACAAACTCATCAAGCGCCTTCAATGACAGGATTTGATTGTATTCTTTGATCGGTTTTACCTTGTCCGGCCTGAGTTCCTGTAAAAGCGATGAGAATTCAAACTCGCTGAAAAGTCTGGTCAGGGTTTCCTCGTCCGGGGCTTTAACGGCCGCCGTCTGCAAATCGAAATCAAGGTCAATATCTTTTCGGATGTTGGCCAGTTGTCGGCTGAGTCTCGCCTGTTCAGCGTACTGATGAACACTGTCACGCAGTTTAACGTTTTTCAGATTTCCGGCATTTTTGATCACCTCTTCCACCGAACCGTATTCTTCAATCAGCCGCTGGGCGGTTTTGGGTCCGATACCGGGAACGCCGGGAATGTTGTCGGATGTATCTCCCATCAGGCCGAGAATTTCCGCGACCTTGTCCGGTGCGACACCGAATTTCTCTTTTACCGCGGCGACATCGTAAGTTTTGTCTTTCATCGTGTCGATCATTGCCACATGGTCGTCCACCAGTTGCATCAAATCCTTATCGCCCGAGATAATGGCCGTACGCCAGCCTCGTTGACTTGCCCGGACCGTAAGTGTCCCGATAATGTCATCGGCTTCGATACCCTGTTTTTCCAGAATGCAGATGGAAAATCCACGAACGATTTCCTTGATAAAAGGGATTTGAGGAATCAGATCATCCGGCATGGGCTTGCGCGTCGCCTTGTAATTTTCAAATTCCTCGTGACGCGTTGTCGGTCCTTTGAGATCAAACGTTACCACGATGAAATCCGGCTTCAGCTCGCGCCTGAGCTTCAAAAGCATAGTGGTAAAACCGTAAATCGCATTCGTGGGGAAACCTCTGGAATTGGTAAGCGGGGGCAAACCGTAAAAGGCGCGATAAATGTAATTGCTGCCATCTACAAGCGCCAAGAGCGGTTTTTGTTTTTTTTCTGTCATGAATTCTTGATTCCCCTTCATTGTGATCAACCTATATTTTGGTCAACGATAACAGGCGGACCTTTATGCATACAAAAAATTATTATCTGTTTCTTTCGGATTGTCTTTTTACTTCTTCAGCCTGACGACGGAATTGTTCGGCCATCTTTTCAGCCTGCTCGCGCATCTCGTCGGCAGATTTTTGCATGTCTTTTGTCTTGTCCTGATATTCTTTGCGCATTGCTTCTCCTGTATGGAGCCACTTTTCCATTTCTGACGACATGTGCCTTGCCTTGTATTCTCCGGAAACACCTAATATCGCAAAGATTGCACCGATAATCCCAAATACCAACCATGACTTTTGCGACGGCAGGTTATGGACGTGAACACTTGCAATCACGAGATAAAGCACATAAATAGCCATACTGATAATGCCGCCCAGGTAAGGCACTGCTCCGATAATAGAGGTGATGGGAGCCAGTGCGGACAAGTAAGCGCCGCAGCGGTAGGCTGTTTCGTAGTCTTCCCGCGAGCCCATGAGTTTCCAAATAACGAAAAGAATGGCTCCGCCGATGAAACTACCAATGGCGATAAAGATTGGCATAAAAATAATCACGCCAAATCCGGTCATCATTGAGCCGCCGTAACCTGCGGCCGGTCCGAATCCGATTACGTTTAATAAGGCCTGAATGATGCCGCCGATAAAACCCATGATGACGGCAAACACAAGTGGTTCCAGGAATCCCCCTGTTTTCGGCATACCCTGAAAAAATTCTGTTGGTTTTGTGACGACGTTAACCGCTGTTTGCGGCATGGCTGCAAAGTTAATCTCCTTCGGGTCCATCTTTCCATCCTCCTTGTTGACTGTTTCAAAAACAAAAAGTCTGTCTAAAAAACTACGCCACCATACTTTATTATTTTTTTACTAGTTCTTATAAATCGAAAGATGCGTTAATCTTAAAAGTTCTGACTGCGCGCATATCGAGAATATCCGTTATGCCGGTTTGCTCCCTGACATCTTTTAGAAATTTTTCCAGATCTTTCTCGTTTTCGCCGCTGACAGTAAACCAAATATTGTATTCATGATTGCGCAGATAATTGTGTGTAACATTTTTATTGGCGTTTACAAGTTGCACAAAGCTGTCTATTTTATCTTCCGGCACGCGCGCTGCGCAGAGCATGCTGACCCGCCCCAGTTTTTTACCATCAAACACGGCCCCGATGCGACGGATAATGCCTTCATCTTTCATTTTTTGAACACGGCGAATGGTTTCTTCCTCGCTGATGCCGCACCGCTCGCCGACAATTAAATACGGCTGCTGCTCCAGCGGAAATTCCTTCTGCAGAATATTTAATATTTTTTTATCAATTTCGTCCATATTCTATTTTGTTTTAGGCTTATACAGGCACAGCGGTTCCTCAGCCAGATAATCCCCCGTTGCTTCGTAAGCCCGCGCACGGCAACCGCCGCAAACCTTGATGAACTCACAGCGGCCGCACTTGCCTTGATATTTACTGTAATCCCGCAGGTTGCGGAATATTTCCGAATTTTCCCATATGCTCGCAAAGTTTTTTTTCTTCACGTTTCCGCAATCTAATTCCAGATAACCGCAGGGTTGCACTTGGCCGGTGTGCGAAATAAAGCAAAACGTGATTCCGCCCAGACATCCCCTGGTCGATTCATGAAAATGACCGCCCGGTTTCTTTACTGGCTTTTCTCCTTTGGGCCTCTTCTGATGCATGATGCGGAAATAATGCGGTGCGCAGGTGGCCTTGAGTTGGATTTCACAGGTCACACTTTCCCGATGAAACCACATCAGTGTTTCTTCATAATCGGCGGCTGTGATGGCCTGCGCGGCAAGGTCCTTCCCTCGGCCTGTCGGTACCAAAAGAAAAATATGATGAGCTGCCGCGCCGATACCTTTGGCCAATTTTAAAATGTCTTTCATCTGATGGAGGTTATTGGTGGTGATGGTTGTGTTGATCTGAAATTCCATTCCGGCATTTTTGAGTGCTTCGATGCCTTGCATCGCGCCGTCAAACGCGCCTTTCTGTTGACGAAACGCATCGTGGCTGTGCGCGTCCTTACCGTCAAGGCTGATGCTGACTCTCTGAATGCCGCTTTCACTCATCTTATTGGCAACGGCCGGGGTCACCAGCGTGCCGTTGGTTGCCATCACCATGCGCAACCCTTTGTTTGTTCCGTAGGCGGCTATTTCAAAAATATCCGGCCGCAAAAGCGGCTCGCCGCCGGTCAGAATAATTACCGGCGAAGATGCCGCCGCAATTTCATCAATCAGTTTGAGGCACTTTTCGGTAGAGAGCTCCCCAGAATAAGGACCCAAGCTCGAAGCCGCGCGGCAATGCACGCAGTTTAAATTACAACTGCGCGTCACTTCCCACGCGATCATACGGACTTTATTATCAAGGACAATCGACATAATATTACATTTTATTTGTTCAGCAGTTTCGCCATATGCGGAGCGAAGTAGGTGATGATGATATCCGCGCCGGAGCGTTTGATGGCGGTCAGTGATTCCACCATCGCTCGTTCTTCATCAAGCCAACCCAGTTGCGCCGCTGCCTTGATCATCGAATATTCTCCGCTGACATTGTATGCCGCTATCGGCAAATCGAATTCCTGCTTGGCGCGGCAGATAATATCCAAATAAGCCAGTGCCGGTTTCACCATAATAATGTCCGCGCCTTCATTCACATCCAGAGAAATTTCCCTGATCGCTTCATCGGCGTTAGCCGGGTCCATCTGATAGGCTTTGCGGTCACCGAACTGCGGCGCGCTTTCCGCAGCCTCACGGAAAGGCCCGTAAAAAGATGACGCGTATTTTGCCGCGTAGGCCATAATCGGCACATCCTCAAAAGCGTTTTCATCCAGCGCTTCGCGTATCGCCGCCACCTGTCCGTCCATCATCGCCGAGGGCGCCACCATATCGGCACCGGCCCGCGCGTGCGAAAGAGCGGTTTCCGCGAGCACCTCCAGCGTCTCATCATTTTGAACGCTATCTTTTTCCAGCATACCACAGTGGCCGTGGCTGGTGTATTCGCACAGGCAGACATCCGTAATGACCAGAATGTCGGGCACGTCATTTTTAATGCACTTTACCGCCTGCTGAACAATGCCGTCCCTGGCAAACGCGCCGGTGGCCATTTCATCTTTTTTAGCGGGAATTCCAAAGAGCAGAACCGCCGGGATTCCCAGTTCCTGCGCCTTCTTTGCTTCCTGGGCGATATGATCAACGGACAGTTGAAACTGACCGGGCATTGACGAAATAGGTTTTTTGAAATTTTTGCCGGGTACGGCAAACAACGGATAGACCAGATCGTCAACACTGAGTTTGGTCTCACGGATCAGACGCCGAAAGTTTTCATTTTTTCTCAGCCTGCGGGCACGATATTCCGGAAATTGCATTTTCTTTAGTCCTCCCTTTTAATTTCTTCATCCGTCAGATAACAGGCGGGATCAGGTCCCCAGATATCTCCTTCCGATTCCGCCCGGGCGCGGAAATTGCCGCCGCAGACATTCAGCCACACGCATCCCGCGCAGCGGCCATGCACATGTTTCTTTTTGTCTTTCATTTTCATCAAGAATTCATTTTTTTCATCCGTCCAGATCGCGCTGAAAGGCTTCTGGCGAATATTGCCCAGCGGCTGATTGCGCCAGAACTGATCGGGATAAACCTCGCCATCCCAGCTGATACAGCCGATGCCGACACCGGAGGAGTTGCCCTCGTTCATTTCCAGCAGTTCCAGGATTTCTTTGGCACGATCGGGATTTTCTTTCTTCATTTTCAGATACAGATATGGACCGTCCGCGTGATTATCCACGGTCAGAATTTCCGGAGACAGGCCCTCGTCGAACATCTTTTTTGTTTCGGCGGCAATTAAATCAATGAGCTTGCGGGTTTCTTCATGATTCAAATCTTCCTCGCGCAGTTTGGAGCCGCGGCCGGTGTACACCAGATGATAGAAACAGAGCCTTTCAATCTTTTCTTTTCTGAGCAAATCAAACATATCCTTTACATCAGCCAGATTGTGCTTGTTGACTGTAAAACGGATGCCGACTTTGATTCCCGCCTCACGGCAGTTCCGGATTCCCTCGATGGCCGAGGCAAACGCTCCCTTCTTGCCGCGGAACCGGTCGTGCGTTTTCTCGATGCCGTCCAGGCTCACCCCCACATAGGAGAGGCCGACCTTCTGCAGTCTGGCCGCGATGTCTTTGGTGATCAGCGTGCCGTTGGTGGAAATCACCGCGCGCATTCCCTTATCCCTGGCATACTGGGCCAGTTCGAGTAAATCTTTCCGGATTAACGGCTCACCGCCGGAGAAAAGAATCACCGGAGAGCCGAAAGCCGCCAGATCGTCTATCAGTTTTTTTCCTTCTTCGGTAGTCAACTCGTCGGGATAATCGATGTCGGCGGAATTGGAATAGCAGTGAATGCATTTCAAATTGCAGCGGCGGGTCATGTTCCAGACAACCACGGGCTTTTTGTCAGCGGAAAACTGCAAGAGATGAGATGGCAGATCACCCGATTTGCGGTTGTAGCGCAGAACATCGGATGGTTCCACCGCCCCGCAATATAATTTGGAAATTCCTATCATTTGTTTTTGCCTCTTTTGCCTGCCATCGCCTTTTTCCCGAAATATTTCTTCAGAGCATCCACAAGTCCCTCCATTGTATATTCTTCCTGATGAATATCAACCGCAAATCCCGCTTTTTTTGCCGCCGCGGCCGTCACCGGCCCGATGCAGGCGATTTTAACTCCTTCGGGCAGCCGAAAATCTCTTCCCATTATTTTCCTAAAGTTATTCACTGTTGATGAGCTTGTAAAGGTGATCACATCCACCTGCTTTTCTTTGAACAGTTCTTCCAGTTCGCTTTTCTTTTTTCTCGAGTTTACGGTCACGTAGGCGGTCGCGACATCAACACTCGCGCCGAGTTTCTTCAAGCCTTCGGGGAGAATGTCACGCGCCTCGGCCGCCCGGGCGAGAAGTATTTTCTGCCCTTCCAGATTCTTGCCGGAGAAGGATTCCAGAATTCCCTCGGAGATGAATTTTTGAGGGACAAGATCAACTCTGATGCCTTTATCTTCCACCTGCTTTGCCGTTGCCGGACCGATGCAGCAAATCTTGATACCCTTCAAATCACGAACGTCTTTCTTTTTAGTCAATAGCCTTTCAAAGAAGAAGGCAACACCATTGGCGCTGGTGAAAATCAGCCAGTCGTAATCCTCAACATTTTTTATCGCTGCATCCAGCTCGCGCCAGGAAGACGGAGGAACAATCTTGATTGTCGGGAAATGAATAGGATTGGCGCCTTCCTTGATGAGAAGTTTTGCCAGGTCATCCGCCTGCTTTTCCGGGCGCGTGATGACCACACCTTTGCTGAAAAGCGGTTTGGAGTCAAACCACTGCAGCGTATCGCGCAGAGCAACCACCCCGCCGACAACAAGAATCGCCGGCGGCGCAAATTTTCGTTCTTTTGCAAGTTTGACGATATTGGAAAGATTGCCCTCAAGAATTTCCTGCTTGGGCGTCGTGCCCCAGCGGATCAGCGCGGCGGGCGTTTTTGGCGAACGGCCGTTATCTTTTAATTCCCGGACAATTTTTTCGATATTCTTCACACCCATCAGAAATACCAATGTGCCGATTTTGGCGAGCGCACTCCAGTCGATATCGCTTTTTTCTTTGGTCGGGTCTTCATGACCGGTGACAAAGGCCACGGTGGAGGTCAAACCGCGGTGCGTGAGCGGTATTCCGGCATAAGCCGGAACGGCAATCGCGGAGGTCACGCCGGGAACAATTTCAAAAGGAATTTTATGGGCGGCGAGCTTTTCCGCTTCTTCCCCGCCACGTCCGAAAATAAATGGATCACCACCCTTGAGACGGGCAACAATATTTCCCTCTTTGCCTTCCTTGACCAGAAGATCATTGATCTGCCACTGCGACAGGGTATGAGCGCCGCCTTGCTTTCCCGCGTAGATAAAACGCGTATCGGCTTTGGCGTATTTCAATAAGTCCTTGCTGACCAGATAATCGTACACGATGACGTCCGCTTCTTTGAGGCAATCAATTGCCTTGATCGTGATCAGTCCCGCATCGCCCGGCCCTGCACCAATGATATAAACTTTTCCTTTTTTATTCTTTTTCATAATTATTAGCGCATCAAATCCATCAGCCTTCGGCCGCCTTTGTCCAGAATGATTTCGGCCAGTTTCTTGCCCATTGCTTCGGCATCTTTTATGGTGCCGCTCATTTTCTCTCGAATCATTGTAGTGCCGTTGGGTGCGGCCAGCATTCCTTCCAGCGTCAGCATCTGACCGTCGAGTTTGCCTAGCGCCGCGATCGGCAGGCGGCATCCGCCGCCCAGCGCCCGCAGAAAGGCTCGTTCGGCCGTAACTTCCGCCGCGGTGGTCACATCATTCAATTCGGCGCAGGCCTTTGCCAGTTCAGCATCGTCCTTGCGTATCTGCACACCCAGGGCGCCCTGACCGACTGCCGGAAGCATTGTTTCTACCGGCAGGAATTGTGTAATTCTTTCGGCTAAGCCCATGCGCTTCATTCCCGCCGCCGCTAGAATCACGCCGGTGAGATTTTCCGTTTCAATCTTCTTCAGCCGCGTGTCCAGATTGCCGCGCAGAGGCACAATATTTACATCCGGCATCACCGCTTTGATTTGTGCGCCGCGCCGCTGCGATCCGGTGCCGACTTTCGCCCCTTTGGGCAGGAATTCCATTTTGATGTTGTTGCGCGAAACCAGCACATCGCGCACATCCTCGCGCGGCAGAATCGCAGCAAACGTCAGGCCTTCCGGAATGTCTCCCGGGACATCCTTCATGCTGTGCACGGCCAGATCAATCTTATCGGAAAGAAGCGCTTCTTCAAGTTCCTTCACAAAAACACCCTGTCCGCCGATTGTCAGCAGTGAAACGTCCTGCATGATGTCGCCGCTGGTCTTGATGACACAGATTTCAATATCCGCATCTGGTATTGCTTTCTTCAATTTATCGGCAACAAAGTTTGTTTGCGTCAATGCCAGCTTGCTGCCGCGAGTTCCAATTTTCAAATTCATAAAAATCCTTTCAGCTCTTAATCCAACCGGAAAAGCCTGCGCACAGCTGCCACGATGTCACGGGAGCTGATATCGGCGCTTTCTTCTTTTAAAACAGTTACCGGAGCATGCAGCACCTTGTTCACGATGGAATTTACCAGAATTTCAATATTTTCCCGATCCTCTTTTTTTAAATCATGCATCCAGCCGGACGCTTTTTCCATTTCCGCCTGTACTATTTCTCCGGCCTTGTTGCGTAAGGACACGATCGTCGGTACGGATTCGAGCTCCTTCTGCCAGTTGACAAATCTTGCCACTTCCTCATCAACAATCTTTTCGGCCTTGATCGCCTCTTTTTTGCGAACATTTATGTTTTCATCAACAATGTCCTGAAGGTTGTCAATGTTGTACAGGTAAACATTTTCCAGTTCACTTGCCGCCGGTTCGATGTCACGGGGAACGGCGATATCAATCAAAAACAGCAGGCGGTTTTTGCGCTGATGATGGATTTTTCGAATCATGTCAGCGGTAATGATGAAGTCGTGAGAACCGGTGGAACTGATGACGATGTCCGCCTCAATGAGTTTTTTATCCAGCGCATCCAACGGCGCCGCTTCGCCGTGGAATCTTTCCGCCAGCAATTCCGCCTGCGCGAAAGACCGGTTGACGATGATAATGGACTGCGCTCCCTTTTCAATCAGTTGCTGTCCTGTCAGTTCAGCCATTTCTCCCGCGCCGATAAGCAGAATTTTCTTTCCATCCAGCGTTCCGAAGATTTTCTTGGCCAGTTCCACCGCGGCGTGGCTTACCGATACCGGATTGACGGCAATGCCCGTTTCCGAGCGGACACGTTTGGCCGCACGGAAAGAGCAGTGCATCAGCCGATTCAGGGTAACGCCAGTGGCGTATTTTTCCAGCGCCTCGCGATAGGCATCCTTGACCTGTCCGAGAATCTGTGCCTCGCCCATGACCATCGAATCCAGACTCGATGCCACACGGAAGATATGGCGCACGGCTTCCTCGCCGCGATATTCGTAAAAGCATCCTTTTGATTCAGCCTCCGTCAGGCGGCCGTTTCGTGCCAGGAAAGCGCTGAGGTCTTTAAGCGCTTTACCGTCTTCCGCAACGCTGGCGATAACCTCAATGCGGTTGCAGGTCGAAAGATACAGCACTTCCTCCACACCGTTAATGGCCATCAGCATCGGCAGCAAATCACTCCTTTCCTGACAGCCGGCGAATATTTTTTCCCGGACAGCCAGGGGGGCTGTTTTATGATTTAGTCCAGATAATACAATCATTTTTAAATAAAGTTATGCAATGTTGAAAAACAAATTCTTACGCTTCCGTAGGACAGTAAAAGAAGAATAAACGTGATACCGGAAATCAGAGCCATGCGGTAACCCTTCCAGCCGATGGCCAATCGCTGATGCAGAAGGAATCCGTAAATAATCCAGCCGGCAACCGTCCAGAGGATTTTCGGATCGGTCAGCCAACCTGTTTTCCAGTTCAGTTCAGCGAAAATCGCTCCGGCAATAATGCCCAGACTTAAAATCGGGAATCCCCACAAAAGGCAGAGATGATTGATTCTGTCCAGATCATTTAACGATGGCAGCAATCTGATCATACCGCTCAACTTCTTGCTCTTTAAAAGGCGGTTCTGCATGATGAACATCAGTCCTGCGCAGGAGGCGATCACAAACAGCGCCTCTCCGAAAATGGTCAGAAACAAATGCACGCCGGCCAACCAGCTTTGCAGATTCTGCGGCAACAGCGATTTGTCCGAAGTTTCTCCGGCAGCAGCAATGATAAACAACAGGATAAAGGGAGAAATAAAAGCGCCGAGCACTCTGGTTTTGGTTTTGAGTTGCAAGGCGAGATAAACCGCGCACACCGACCAGGCACAAAGAGCAAGAAAATCCCGGGAACCTGGATTAATCAGCACGGAGGAATTAATGAAGGCAAAAAGCAGGTTAATCGTCAAAAATCCGAAAGCCGTTACCAGAATCCATGTGGAAATTTTGGCCAGTTTTACTTTTTTAACCAGCAAAGAAGCCAGATATCCTAATGTGCTCAAGGCGCTGAGAACAGAAGCAATATGCAATGAAATCATTCCAATGTTGTTAAAATTCAACCTTGACCTCCTCGCCGGTAATGTTCTTCACGATCTCCTTAACTTTTTTTATGTCTCTGGCTTTGATGGAATCAAGAATGCCTGCCACCATCAGGGCATCGAACCAATCTTTGCCGACGCCGGCATTCTTTTCCATCCTGGTGCGCAGGATTCCTAAAATATTCAAAAATATTTCATATTCCTTGCCGTATTGCTTTTCCAGTTCTTTTCTTAAATGACGAGCGAGAGCCGGGCTTTTGCCGCCGGTGCCAATGGTAATAGCCAGATCGCCCCGCTGCACAATCGAAGGAAGAATAAAATCGCATTTTTGCGGATCATCAACAATATTGACGGGAATACCTTTGCCACGGGCGTCTTCCGATATTCGGGCATTCGTTTTTTCGTCATCAGTCGCCCCGATAACCAGCACGGCTTGATCAATTAAATCTCCGGAATATTCAGCGTCAATATGATAAATTAGGCCTTTATCCTTGAGCGCCGCAAGTTCCGGCACCAGCTTCGGGCTGATAACGGATATCTTTGCACCGCAATCGAGAAGCCTTTCGGCTTTTCTCAAAGCCACTTCGCCACCGCCAACGATGACGCAAATTTTATCCCTGATGTCCAGAAAAACCGGGTAATATCGCAAGATTTTTTTCCTTCAACTGCGCGATCAGCATTCTTAAAAATTGTTTTGAAAGCTATCACGAAGATGGGCTTTTTTCAAGAAAGGTTATTGGAAAATACCGCTTTCGGATTGATTGAATTCATTTATGAAAACGCATCTCGAATCATTCGGAAACCTCCACGCGGTTGCGTCCATTCTTTTTCGCTTTGTAAACGGCTTCGTCGGCGCGTGCAATAGTCCGGTAGATGCCTTCATTCTTTAAATGTTCAGCCAAACCGATGGAAACCGTTACGTGAGTCTTTTGCCCCCCTCCTGCATCAAAAATCAGGCATTCTTCAACACAGGCACGAATACGTTCGGCAAAAACCTTTGCTTCTGTCAGACGGGTTTGTGTCAGAACGATCAGGAATTCTTCGCCTCCATAACGGCCGCAGAAATCCGTTTTACGCAAAACATTACGGATGATGTTGGCAAATGTCATTAACACGGCATCTCCGGCCTGATGCCCCAAAGTGTCATTGACGTTTTTAAATTTATCAAGATCCATCATGGCCACCGAAAAAGTCGCCCCTGTACGCGCAGCTCGGCTGTGTTCGTTTTCAATAAGCTCCATCAGATGACGGCGATTATAAAAGCCGGTCAGATCATCCTGTATGGCCATTTCCTGGATTTTTGCAAGAGAAGCCTGGAGCTGTTTCCGGCTGCTGCTCAACTCACGGCGCAGGGCGCTGATGTTGCCACCGATAAAAGAAACGGAAATCAGAATAATGGACATGGCCATCCATTGAAAAAATTCAGCTTGAATATTGATCTCCTGTGGATGAAAATGTTTCAGCAGAAAAATATCGATTCCGTACGTTATCAGAATAAATGCGCTGACATGCAAAAACTGCCGGGTATTCAGGCGAAAAATGCCGAACAGGAGGATGAGGATATACACGGAAAGAAGAATGCCTTTTGCCTGATAGATAAAAAATATGCTGTACATGACTACGAGGCTGGCGATGCAAATCTGGACAGAAGTCAGACTGGGGTCCTTCATCCTCTTGTTCCAGCCGGTGCGAAAAACGATATATAAAATAATATTTGCCGTCAAAATCAAAATCCAGTTGCCGTAAAGCGCCTTTAATTCCATGACACCTACATAGTAGGCCAAGTAAGTAAGGGAAAGATTAAGAATATAAATGCCCAGTGATATAAAAAAACGACCAAGACGCAGAGCCTGTTTGGGATCGTTTTTAGGGATGATGGAAAAATCCTGGGCCAGCAGAGAAATATTATTGCCCAGTCTGAATAACTTTCTGGTTATGCCGTTAATATTTAAAGATATGCTTTTATGTGTCATATAAAAAACATTAAAAGTTTACCATCCCCGGTAAAACCCTGCTGATTTTCCTTAAACATAAAAGAAACAGGAAAGCTATGGAAACTTGAGCTTCCCGCCTTAATAAAACGACATTGCTTGTATGAAAAATTCGATACTCAATATTCCTAGAAGATGGTTCTTCTGCCGTTGTATCTGTCGATATCGTAATATTTATCGAGATCAACAAGTTTTAATTTATTAATGATCCCCTGCAGAGGGGCTGTGGTAATTTCGCCTCTGTCGAGGCTGACCATCCGGCCGAAATCGCCATTAACAATCATATCGACGGCGGCGATGCCGAACCACCGGGCCATCAGGCGATCGTGAGCGGATGGTGTTCCCCCGCGTTGAAGATGACTGAGGGTGATATGGCGCGCTTCCAGACCGGTTTTCTTTTCAATTTCCGTTGCGACATAACTGCCGATTCCTCCCACGGAAACATGCCCGAAATCATCAACATGGCTGTCTTTCAGAAATTCCTGGTGTCCTTTCAGTTTCGCGCCTTCGGCAACCACAATAATAGAATAATTGATTTCCCGGCCTTTTCTTTCCCGTAAAAGTTCGCAGACCTTTTCCATATCGAAGGGGCATTCAGGTATCAGAATAATATAGGCTCCGCTGCATTCTCCCCCGCGCAAAGCGAGCCATCCGGCATGACGTCCCATCGTTTCGACCACAAAAATTCTTCCGTGAGAACCGGCGGTTGTCCGGAGACGGTCAATTTCTTCCATGATAATATTGACCGCCGTGTCAAATCCGAGTGAATATTCCGTTCCCGTGAGATCCATATCGATTGTTTTGGGAATTCCCACCGTTTTAATCCCCATTTTATAGAGCTTGTAGGCCACGCCCAGCGTGTCTTCCCCGCCTATGGCGACGATGGCGTCAATGCCCAGTTTTTTGATGTTTTCAAGAACTTTTTCAGAACGATCATTTTTCGGATTAAAGGGATTGGTCCGGGAAGTTCCCAGGTTGGTGCCACCGTAACGATCCCATGCTCTGACGATTTCTTCATCCAGCGGCTTCATCCAGCGCGCGCAGCTTTTGGGATCATCCGGATCGACTTCGACGATTCCCTTCCACCCCTCGACAATGCCGACAATCTCAAATGATACAGAACGGTTTGCGGCTATACGGAGATCGAGCGCGCTTTTGGTTACCCATTTAATCGCTCCGTTTAATCCGGGACAATCCCCTCCGCCTGTCAATACGGCAATCTTCATTTTCATATTTTTTTTCTCCAAAAGATTGAAAATTAAAATAAATAAAATCTGGAAATTTATAGAAAGATACGATGTTTGTTTTATAAGAAAAACTTGTTCGTAAGTCAACAACATAAATAACACAACATAAATAACGTCAGAAAGATAATCTTTTTATTGTTGAATGCTCAGGATGCTTGAAATATTGACGAAAAGAATATATAAGTAAAACAAACACTGCCACAGGATTTTTCATGACAGAAAAAGAAACGGTAAAATGGCTGAAAGTTGAAATACTGGCTCATCCGGAGCTTATGGATGCGCTTGGAAATTTTCTGACCGAATCCGGCGCACAGGGCGTTTTTCAGGAATCTCTGGCACCGCAGCAAACCGAGGGAGATTTTCCGGAACCGACCGACGAAGATATTTTGAAAGCCTATTTTCCACATGACAACCGTAATGAAAAAAGACTGGCCGCTCTGCAGAAATATATCAACAGTCTTGCTGAAATTTTTCCGAACTTCGCAAAGCCTTCGTTTACCACGGAAACCATCTGTGATCCCGACTGGGGAGAACAATGGAAGAAATATTTCATGCCCGTCCGGGTCAGCAACAATATTGTTATCAAGCCGACGTGGGAACGATACACGCCCGCCAGCCGCGATATTGTGATTGAAATTGATCCCGGTATGGCTTTTGGAACGGGTCAGCATCCTTCGACACGCATGTGTATTGAAGCCATTGAAGATATCATTATGAATGACCGTTCCATCAAAGAATGGAAGGTGATGGATGTCGGTTGCGGCACGGGAATCTTGGGCATCACCGCGGCTAAGATGGGGGCACAGGATGTCATTTGCATTGACACCGACAGGAAAGCCGTGGAAATCGCCGGTGAAAACGCCACCATCAATAATGTGAGGACCTCTCTGCGCATTATGAATAAAAACGCGACGGCGATCGATAAACCGCGCAATCTGATTATTGCCAATCTGACCGCCAATCTCCTGATCACGCTCCGCCCGCATTTGGAAGACTTGCTTTTGCCGGAGGGATACCTGATTATTTCGGGTATCATAGAGCAGGATGCTAAAAGAATCGAAAAGGAATTTATTGCCGATCCCCTTTCTCTTCATCGAATGATCACCGAGAAAGAATGGGTCTGTTACGTGCTGCGCAGAAATCCGTAAACAATCCGTTTTCATCTGCTTTGGGCAAACATAAGGATGAACCGTCTTGACCATTCCCCGCATATACAGTCCGCAATCTCTGGAAAACAAAACAACCTGTGAACTGGGCGAGGATACTTTAAAATATCTCAGACAGGTTATGCGCCTGAAGCAGGGCGACAGGATCAATATCTTTGACGGCTTCGGTCACGAGTTTGAGGCGCTCATTCAGAATTATTCCTTAAAGACGGTCATCATTGAACTGGGTAAACCGGTTCCGTCCGAGGCCAGAGAAATCAAAATCATACTGGCCCAGGCCCTGCCGAAGGCCAGGAAAATGGACACGATCATCAAAAGTGCCGCGGAGCTGGGTACGGACAGGATTATCCCTTTTCACGCCGCAAGGTCGGTCAGTCAGATTGGTGATGAAAAAAGTGAATTGAAGCTGAGCCGCTGGCGGAAGATCGCGCAGGAAGCTGCTCGTTCCAGCCACAGTGCTTACATCACTCATGTATCAAAAATCTCCTCTTTCAGCGAGATGCTTTCATTATCATCCCAAAGCGCCTGGAAATTTATTTTCTGGGAAGAAGAATCTCAGAAAACCATCAAAGATGTTTTAACGGATGCATCCCTGATGGATGCAAAAGATTTTTTCATCGTGGTTGGACCGGAAGGCGGTTTTTCCAGAGACGAAATTACCCGGGCAAAGGATGCCGGATTTATTTCCCTGAGTCTGGGAAAACAGATTCTGAAAGTGGAAACGGCGGGAGCGGCCATTCTATCCATCATCCAGTACGAAAAAGGGATCTTCAGCAGGAAAACACAGGAGGTGACAAAATGACTTTTTATAAATATGCCGGATTCTGGCGGCGGCTGATCGCTTTCACGATTGACGGCACAATCATCTTTTTTATTTTTCTGATTTTGTTTTTCATCGCTTCGATGGCATTTTTTTCAGGCGCTATTTCGGTTAACGGTGACAGAATCCTTGCCGATTTAAATCGGCCCACACAATTTTCTCCGGTGATATTTTATTTGTGGGCGTTTTATTTTGTCCTCAATATTACCTATTTCACCTATTTTCACGGTGCGACTGGACGAACGCCGGGAAAAATGATTCTCGGGCTGCAGGTGGTGACCGAAGAGGGTAAGCCGATTTCCTTTGGTACGGCGTTTTTAAGATCGGTCGGTTATTTTGTTTCGAATATCCTTTATCTCGGTTTTATCTGGGCTGCTTTTGATCGTAGAAAACAGGGCTGGCACGACAAAATTGCCGGAACGGTCGTTATTGTCAAAGAAAAAACTGATCAAAGCGCCGGCTTGTCCATTCCGGATGACGCGCCTTCTTCAATGCCGGTACAACCGGTAAAACCACCGGAAGCTGATAATCCTTAGATACGCAATATCTATGCATGAGCAATCCGGAGGCAGAAAAAGACCTTGACAAAAGAAATCTTATTCTATAGACGGTTGCATAATTTTCGGGGATTCATGAATCCAACGGGTCGGTAGCTCAGTCGGTAGAGCATCGGACTGAAAATCCGAGTGTCGACAGTTCAATTCTGTCCTGACCCACCATTAATATCAAGGGGTTGCAAGTTTTAACGGAGCTTGCGCCCCTTCTTTTTTGGGGCACTGTGATAAAATCGTGATAAACGCCCGTCTTCGAATCTTGAGTTTACTCTCCTCACGCGAAAAAGCAAATCATCTTCTGCGTGACGATATCCGAAAGCAGGCGCAAATCCTTGGCCCGCACATCATAGACATGAACCACTTTGGCAAAGCGCGCGTCATTCGGCATCAAATCCGTCAAAATATTGGGTTGTTTCTTCATCAAGGCCGTATTGAAAATGACCTCTTTCTTTTCCGGGTAAATGGCCATGTAAAAAATGTCCATTTCCACCATGTCCTGGAAAAAATGTGTGCCGAAAGACAAATCGGGAATCAGAGAACCGTCGTGATAAGCGATTTCACCGATGGCGGTGATGTTGTTGATTTCCGAAAAAGTGACCGGAACACCCATCGCCGGTGTCGTGGTTCCCCATCTTCCGGGTCCCAGCAGAATCGTGGGCATGACATCTCTTTTACCGATTTGTTTATTCAGCTTACCGACCAGTCTGGCGACGTCGTGTTTTTCAGACAGACCTAGTGCCGCATATCCTTTGGGATCAATATAAATAATTCTCGATATGGCCTGATAAACGCTGCCGCCCATAAAATTGGCTTCCTGTTGGAGCAGAATTTTTGATTTGTTGATTTTTTCCGGCAGTTCCACCCGGCTGTAATGTCCCTTGGTCTGAAAAGGGCGGCATTGCAGAAGATTGATCTTCGGTTTGCCCTCGGCATTGAAGTTGGCCGTAAATTCGATATCAACCGGATAGCGGTAAACCTGCTCCAGTTTTCGAAGCATGTTAGACATCGTTTTAGGAAAGGGGGTGCTCTGGAGCAATTCGTCGAAGGTCAGAATCCAGGTGTCTTTTGCCACTCTGCCCAGGGACCGTAGATATTCCGCCGCGGCCATGTCTCGCGTGGCGATCATGTCCAGATGTGATTCGATGGATTCATCAAGCAAGTCGGACGCAGGAAGGGATTGAAAATAATTCTCCTTCAGATTCAGCAGATCCACTTCATTTTGCGAAAATCGTCTGATGTCTTCCTGTTTGGAATAAGGTTTAATCAGCGGGGCATCCAGCGCGACGATGCGCGGGTAATCGTTTTCCACGCGATTGACCGCCCGGGTGCCCAGACCAAAAACAATACGCAGCATGCCGGCTTTCGGGTCCATGCCTTTCTGCCAGACAAAAGTGTTGTAGGAAAGGCCGACGCCGGCGAGATCCGGGAAGAAATACATGTTGCGATGAGAACCGGACACCCGCTGGACAAGAAGCGCCATCTGCTCGTCCTGCTGGGCCATCCCGCGCTGCAGACGGTACGTCAGGGCGTCTTCGTTCATCGCCGAAGCGAAAATTTTCTTTACCGCATCTTCAAAATTTTTATACCGGGTTTCCGGCGTGCCCTGATTGGGACAAAAATAGCTTTCATATTTGCCGGCAAAGGCGTTACCGAATGCGTCTTCCAAAAGTGAACTGGAACGAACAATAATGGGCGACTGACCGAAATATTCCAGCATGAAGAGAAACTGTTCCTTGACTTCATCCGGGAAAACGCCATGCAGCATTTTCTCCTTCAGTTCTTTGGCCACTTTAAAATATCCTTCATCGGTTTTCTGCTCCATCAGCAGTTTCCACCAGCCGTTTTGCACCATGTAGGAGTAAAAAATATCCGATCCAATGTAAAAGGAATCGTGAAGTTCCAGCTCGGCATCCCAGTCAAACGTCGGATCTTTGCGCAGAATATTGCGCGCCAGCAGCATGCCCACGGACTTGCCGCCGATAAATCCCGTACCGATCAGCCGTTTTTTGATCTCCACAAGATCTTCCAGTGTGAAATATTCTTTGACCAGCGAAAGCATTCTTTTTTCCCGTCCGATCATCACGCGGGAAAGCGTTTCCACCATCTCCTGTTTTTCCTGAACTGCACCCGGATCTTCCAGAAGATTATTGGCTTTCAGAAAAATGCGGTCCCAGTAATCGAGATTGCGCTCGCTGCTGGTGGCATTCTTGTCCGTCAGATAGGACAGGATGCTGGCGGCATCGGCGCTGTTCAGTATCGGAACAAATTTGTCGCCTTCCATGATGTGCGGCAGAAACATGGTTGGGGTGTAGCGTTTCCAGGCTTTGAGTGGATGGATGCATATTTTACCTTTATTGTTATAAACATCAAGCAGGACCTGCGTGGTTTCACGAATCCGGGCAATCGTTTTGAAAGAATGGCGGCTGCGCAGAATGGCGAAATAAGCCACGGTGTTTAATTCGAACAGATAAGGACAGGTGATGACGAAGAAATTGCCGATCATTAAATCCGTTGCCCAGGCCATCAGCAGATCGGAGAGGCAATCGAAAACATAAAACACATCCAATCCCTCATCACGGACAATGTTATGCACCTGTGTGGAAAACGATTCAAAACCCTTGTTGGCATTGAGTTTATAAACTTTAATTTTTTTATTGGGTTCCAGAATAGGTGGGTGATTGGCAAATCGCATATAAACCAGTCGACGATTCTGAGCAAGGGCTGTTTTGACGTAAGGATTGACAAATTTTTTGTAATCCTCAATATCGTCAACCTGCAGAACGACATTGTCACCCATTTGTAAATAATTCAGAATTTCATCCAGACCGTTTATTCCTGTGCTGACCCGTGTGTATGGTGCCATAATAATTTATCCTCATCTTAATTTTGTTAAGGTACAAAATTGTACTTCATAAATCGGCTGATTATCATCAAAAGCCATTGCGCAAAAAAATCCCATCTTCAAAATAACAAACTTTATCAATACATTACAGCAGAAAAGCATTATCTGGCAATATCTGTCTTTGATTTTATCCAAAATCAAAAAAGCTTTTCTGTAATTGGTTAATCAATTTTTGTGCCATAAAGATTCAAAAGACTATTTTTGTGCCATCAAGGTTCTCTTTTGTATCTCACTCATCTCAACAAATTTGTACTTTTTTAGGAGTGAAAGCCAGATGAATCATGTTTCTTCAGCCGGGCTGTTAAAGCACATAATTCAGATCTAATTTTTAAAATGATACAATAATGTCCGCTTTTTATAAACATGATTTTAATATATTTATTAGTAATTACAATAGTTTGTAAATATTATCCCTGTTTGGCATAATCATTGCCCTTAGTAAAAGGGAAACAATTTTTATGAGGAGGTGTTGATTATGATGAATTCGGGAGATACAGCATGGGTCTTAACCGCCAGCGCGCTGGTCTTATTAATGACCATTCCGGGACTGGCCTTTTTCTATGGAGGATTGGTTCGCCGCAAGAACGTCCTCTCCATTTTGATGCAATGTTTTGTTATTGTCTGTGTCGTCAGTCTACAGTGGATGCTGTTCGGCTATTCGCTGGCTTTTGGTCCTGACTTTCATGGCATCATCGGCAAACTGGACTGGATGGGTCTGGCAGGTGTCGGCTCTTTACCGAATCCGGATTATTCCAAGGGCATTCCGCATTACGCCTTTATGATTTTCCAGGCCATGTTCGCCATTATTACACCGGCGTTGATTATCGGGGCTTATGCAGAGCGGGTCAAGTTTTCCGCCTTCCTGGTTTTTACCCTCCTTTGGACGACGTTCGTTTATGATCCGCTGGCGCACTGGGTCTGGGGTGTTGGAGGGTGGATGCGCAATCTGGGTGCGCTGGATTTCGCCGGCGGAATAGTCGTGCATGTCAGCTCCGGAATTTCGGCCCTGGTTCTTGCTTTACTGCTGGGGAAGAGAATCGGTTACAATCATCAACCCATTCGTCCGCACAATCTTCCTTTTACGGTTCTGGGGGCGGCGCTCTTGTGGTTCGGCTGGTTCGGCTTCAATGCGGGCAGTGCGCTCGCCGCGGACGGTCTGGCCGCCAATGCTTTTGTGACCACACATATCGCCACGGCCGCCGCCGGTCTGACCTGGGCCCTGGTGGAATGGTGGCACAACGGTACACCAACCATTCTGGGTGCCGCGACCGGTGCCGTGGCCGGACTGGTTGCGGTGACTCCCGCCTGCGGTTTTGTCAATCCGATGAATGCCATGTTTATCGGTATGATCGTCGCCGTCGTCTGCTATATCGCGGTTGCAATCATTAAGGGAAAACTCGGCTATGACGACTCTCTGGACGCTTTCGGTGTACACGGCGTGGGAGGAACTGTCGGAACAATCGCTACCGGATTGTTTGCGGAAAAAGTTGTCAATGCCGCCGGAGCCGACGGTCTGCTTTTCGGGAATGCGCATCAGCTTTATGTTCAGTCTCTATCGCTGATCGTGACCGTCGCCTTTGCCGCGATCATGACCTTCATCCTCTTCAAGATCGTGGATGCGATGATGGGTATGCGCGTGGAAGAACATAATGAAATCGTCGGCTTGGATTTGACGCAACAAAGCGAAGCCGCTTATACCGTGATTGAATAGGAGGAATGAATCATGAAACTCGTTATCGCCATCATTCAACCGCACAAACTGGAAGCGGTGAAAAAAGAACTGGAGGCCGTGGACGTCAATCTGATGACCGTCACCAATGTTCTGGGACAGGGCAGGCAAAAGGGCGTCACCGAAATATACCGCGGCGCGAAGGAAGCAGGTGGTTTGCTCAATAAAGTCAGACTGGATATCGCCGTGAATGAGGACTTTGTGGAACCGACGATTAAAGCGATTACCAAAGGAGCCCATACGGGATCCGTCGGCGATGGAAAAATATTTGTCGTGGAACTGGCTGAGTGCATCCGCATCAGCAGCGGCGAGCGCGGTGGTATAGCCATCGGTTAAGGTGATCATCATGAGTATCCACATACCTGATACCAGGATAAATGCTTTGCAGCGTTGCGTTTCCGAATGCGAAAAAGCAGTCATCGAGCATGTTTTGTTAAAAACGAAAGGGAACCAATCAGAGGCCGCTGCACTTTTAGGAATCAACGAAAGGGCCCTGGCGGATAAAATGCATCAATATGAAATTGATTGTGCCCGATTCGAATTAAAATAATTGAAAAGGAGAAATCAAACGATGAACAACAATTTAAATACAAGGATTATAATGACTTTAATGACACTGATATTGATCTCGTTCCCCTTGATGACCTGGGCAGCGGAGGAATCGAAACCGGCCGAACAAATACCGGCAGAAGATAAGGTCACCGGCGAGGTGGCGGCCAGTGTTTTAAGCGCCTATATCTGGCGCGGCCAGGAACTGACGCGTCACAGTATTGTGATTCAGCCTTCTATGACAGTCGGCTATAAAGGTTTTACCGCCAACGCTTGGGGCAATCTGGATACCAATCCCTACTCAGCTGCGGACGGAGAATATGCGTCCAACTTTACAGAAACGGATGTGACCTTATCGTACACCCGTAAGTTCGGCATCGTTTCCACCGGTGTCGGCTATATTTATTATGGTTTGTCGGCGGCAACTCCCGGCGGGCCGGACCTGACGGATTCCCAGGAAGTATTTGTAACCATGGGGCTGGATACGATTCTTGCGCCGACTCTGACCGTCTATAAGGAAATCGATCATTACCATCAATGGTATGCGACGCTGGGGATTGCTCACACCTTTGCGTTACATGAAAGAGTAGGTTTGAAGCTGGCGGCTCAGGCCAGCTACCTGAAGAGCGAGGATGAAACAACCTATCCCGAATTTGACGGTGATGCGCAGGCAACTGACAATAAGTTCAGCAATTTCCATGATGGAATGATTTCCATTTCTGTGCCCGTTGCCGTTACCGGTCATCTGACACTGACCCCGACAGCAACATGTGTTTTCCCGCTGTCCGGTGACGCCAAGGATGAAATAAAGGGGCGTGGCCTGCAGGGCACGATCCCCTCTGACAGGGATGACTCATATCTTTATGGAGGAATCGTTCTGAGTTTTACTTTCTAATAAAAGTGAACGAAATTTAATCAATCGCCGCTGCAATTGCATTGTCACAAATTGCAGCGGCTTTTCGAAGATCAGAAGAACAGGAGTTTAAGAATATTAAATATTGCAAGGAGGATTTATGAAAAAAACAAATTCAAACATCGCATCAGAACGGAATTATCAAATTGCCAAGGAAAAATGTGTCCCGGTTTCGGTCTATTACGGCGAGGATACCTTCAGTTACAAGGTGATGAAGGAAAAGCTGCCGAAAGACACCTATAAAAAACTGATGGACATTATGAATGAAGAAAAAACACTCGATCTTGAAACGGCCAACATCGTTGCCCATGCCATGAAAGAATGGGCCATTGCCAAAGGGGCAACGCATTTTGCTCACTGGTTTCAGCCGATGACCGGCATGACGGCGGAAAAGCATGATGCTTTTGCCGATCCCGTGGGGGTGGGCGAAGTTGTGGAAAAGTTTTCCGGCAAACAACTCGTGCAGGGCGAACCGGACGCGTCCAGTTTTCCCAGCGGCGGAATCCGGGCGACATTCGAAGCGCGGGGCTACACCGCCTGGGATATTTCGTCCCCCGCTTTTATTCGCCGAAGCGGTATTTCGACAACCCTTTGCATCCCGACGGCTTTCATTTCCTACACAGGGGAAGCACTGGATAAAAAGACGCCGCTGCTCAGATCGAACAAAGCCGTCAGCAAAAGCGCCGTCAATATGCTGAAACTGCTGGGCAGCAAAAAAGTTAAAAAGGTTTTTTCCACCCTGGGGCCGGAGCAGGAATATTTTTTGATTGACATGGATTATTTTTACAAACGACAGGACCTTCTGCTGGGCGGCAGAACGGTTGTCGGTGCGCCGCCCGCCAAAGGTCAGGAGCTGGAAGATCAGTATTTCGGCAGCATCAAGGAAAGAATATCCTCTTATATGCATGATTTGGAAGAAGAGCTTTTTAAACTGGGCATTCCGGCCAAAACCAGACACAATGAAGTTGCGCCCAGTCAGTTTGAAATCGCTCCCGTTTTCGAGGAGGCAAATCTGGCGGTCGATCATAATCAGTTGGTCATGGATACGATCAAGTCCGTTGCCAAAAAACATTGTCTGGCGGGCCTGCTTCATGAAAAGCCGTTTGCCCGGATTAACGGTTCCGGCAAGCACCTGAACTGGTCATTGTCCGACGACAGCGGCAATAATTTGCTCACGCCCGGTGACAAGCCGCATGATAATATTCAATTCCTGGTTTTTCTCGTGGCCATCATCAGCGCAGTTTATAAACATGCCGATATTCTTCGGGCATCGGTTGCTTCGTACGCCAACGACCACCGGCTGGGCGCCAATGAAGCACCGCCCGCGATTATTTCGGTTTTCCTCGGCGATCAGCTCACAAAAGTTCTGGCCGACATCGAAGCGGGCGTGGTGACCAAAGCAACGGACGAAGAAATCATCGATCTGGGGGTTGCCGCCATTCCCGTTGTCAGCAAGGATAATACCGATCGCAACCGGACGTCGCCTTTCGCGTTTACCGGCAACAAATTTGAATTCCGTGCCGTCGGGTCATCACAGTCCATTTCCTTTCCCGCCGCGGTTATCAATACCATCGTTGCCGAAAGTCTGGACGAATTGGCGGAGAAAATCAAAGCCAGGGGCGGCAACACCAATCAGGCTGTTTTTGACGTATTAAAAGCGGAAATCAAAAAGATCAAACCGGTTCTTTTCAACGGGGATAATTACACCAAAGAATGGGAAACGGAAGCAGCCAAGAGGAAATTGCCCAATGCCAAAACAACTCCGGCTGCACTCAAAGCGTTGATCACGGATAAAGCTTTAACGCTGTTTGAAAAATATGAAGTCCTTTCCAGGGTGGAATTGAACTCACGCTATTTGATTTATGTCGAAAAATACATCAAGGATCTGGAAATAGAAGTGAAATGCCTGAAAAATATCTGCCTGAGTCAGATCATTCCGGCGGCTACGGCATATCAGAAGGATTTAACCAAGACCATGAACGGCATCAAGGACGTCCTCGGCGGCAAAACGGCGTGCACAGCTCAGCAGGATATCTTAAAAAATTCGTTGGATCTGGTGAATAAAATCTATGCGGCCACGAAAGAGATTTTGGCGCAAGTGGATTCCATCTCCACCATCCATGATGAAGCCCAAAAAGCTGAAATGCTGTGCTCCAAGGTAAAAACCAGGATGGATGAATTACGTGAATATGCCGACGCCTTGGAAGAAATCGTTGACGACGAATTATGGCCTTTGCCGAAGTTCTGGGAGATGCTGTTTATCAGTTAGTCCACGTTGCAGAAGTGAAATGGCATGGCATTTGCTCTGAATTCGCAGGTGGTATTAAAAACGCGGCAGGATGTAACGATTATGTATCGGGAACATCCTGCCGGTTGTAAGTGACGCACTGATGGGTCGTCTAATGGTAGGACAACAGGTTCTGGCCCTGTGAATCGAGGTTCGAGTCCTTGCCCATCAGCCATTTATAAAAAGGAAACAATATGCGCGCACATTATTTACAACACGTTCCCTTTGAAGGTTTGGGCAGCATAGAGTCCTGGCTTAAAAAATCCGGATACGAAATTACCAGCACAAAATTGTTCGATGGTCCTGACTTCCCGGATCTCAGGAAGATAGACTTTCTCATCGTCATGGGCGGTCCGATGAGCGTCAATGATGAGGATAAGTTGCCGTGGCTGGCTGCAGAAAAAAAATTCATTTGGGATACCATCGCCAAAAATAAACCGGTGCTGGGAATCTGCCTGGGCGCGCAGCTGATCGCGAATGTGCTGGGCGCCAGCGTGTATCCCAATAAGGCAAAAGAAATCGGCTGGTTTTCGATCCATGGAATCGTAACGAACGACAAATCCATTTTTGAAATGCCGGCGTCGCTCAAAGTATTCCAGTGGCACGGAGAGACATTTGATTTGCCCGCGGGCGCAGTCCGTCTTGCGAAAAGCGACGTATGCGAAAATCAGGCATTTCAGATAGGCACGTCGGTTATCGGCCTTCAATTTCATCTGGAGACCACGCCTGAAGCCGCACGAGCGCTTGTTTCCAACTGCGGTGATGACCTGGTTGAAGCGCCCTACATCCAGACCGATCAAGAAATCATGTCTGCCGGGACGGAGACATTCCAATCGATTAATCACCTGATGGACGAGGTGCTTTCTTTCCTGGGCAACAATAAATCGCTGTAGATAAATATCGTTAGATCAAGATGCTTAAAATTTTATCTCAGGTTATTTCTTTCTTTTTTCATCAATATCGCCCGGATACATCATGGCGTCCGGTCCCCGTTCACGGGTACGAACCCGAATGACGTCTTCAACGGGTGTAACAAAGATGATACCATCTCCCGTTTCTCCCGTGTAAGCCGACGTGAGAATCGCCTCCAGCGCGGCTTCGAGATTGCGATCATTCAAAACGATATTGATTTGTATTTTCGGAAGCATGTTGACCTGATAGGTTCCGGCGCGTCCAACCAGCTGGACACCTCCCTGACGGCCGTGACCCCGGACCTCAAACATGTTCATGCCCACAATGCCTATCTCCTTAAGAGCGCACATCACATCGTTCACTTTATCTTCGCGAATAATGGCTTCTATTTTCTTCAACATCACGATATCTCCAATGAAAAAATATTTTCAAACAGGATCCTATGAATACGATCGTTCGCCGTGGGAACTGATATCCAGACCCACTTCTTCTTCCATGGGGCTTACCCGCAGGCCGATGCTCATATCCAATACCTTGGCCAGCACGTAGGTCATCCCGAAGGCAAAGGCTATGGTGACAATCACGGCAATCATCTGAATGCCGAACTGATTGGGATTACCGAAAAACAAGCCGTTGGCTCCACCGGTGTTAACGGTCACGGTGGCAAATAATCCCGTGGCCAGTGTGCCCCATAGGCTGGACATACCGTGACAGGCCCATACATCAAGCGATTCATCCAGCTTGCGCCGGTCACGGAAGCGGATGGCATAATAACAAATCGGTGCCGCTACCGCGCCGATGGCCATAGCCGCAAGCGTTGTTACATAACCGGAAGCCGGAGTCACGGCGGCGAGTCCCACCACCATTCCGGTGGCAATTCCCAGGGTGCTGGGTCTGCCGTCCAGCCAGGAAAGCATCATCCAGACCAGGCCGGCCGCCGCCGCCGAAGTGTTGGTTGTAACCAGAGCGTTTACCGCCACGCCGTTTGCCCCGAGGGCGCTGCCCGCGTTAAAGCCGAACCAGCCAACCCACAGCAGGCCTGTTCCCAAAACGGTAAGGGGAATATTGTTCGGTTCTATCGGCACCTTTCCGTATCCTTTGCGCGGTCCGATAACCAGAGCAAACGCCAAAGCCGAAAAGCCCGCGGCGATATGCACAACCGTTCCGCCCGCAAAATCAAGAACGCCCATTTCCTTGAGCCATCCGCCCTGACCCCAGACCCAGTGGCAAAGAGGATCGTAAACCAGCGTAGCCCAGAGAAGACTGAAAAGCAGGAAGCTCTTGAATTTGACCCGTTCAACAAAAGCGCCGGTGATTAAAGCCGGGGTGATAACGGCAAACATCATCTGAAACGCGGCAAAAAGTTGGTGAGGAATGGTAGCGGAGTATGCGGTATGAGGCTCGGCACCGACACCTTTAAAACCCGCAAAATTCAATCCGCCGATCCATCCGCCAATATCCGGGCCGAAAGAAAGAGAATATCCAAAAAGAATCCACTGAACACCGATCAACGACAAAAAAATATAACTTAAGGTTAGCGTGGAAAGAACATTTTTTCTTCTCACCATCCCGCCATAAAAAAACGCCAGAGCCGGCGTCATTAAAAGAACAAGCGAACAGCACACCAAGATCCAAGCGGTATCGCCCGCACTGATTTGAGCATCCATTTCATTCCTCCCGTTAAAATATCTTGATCAAGGATTAGCAATAATCTTGCCATGATATTTATATATTAAATACAGTTGCTTATGTAATAATGAGTAGAATTGACTTGTACGGATTTGTGCGTTCAGGGATGAAATAAAACACAAATGTGCCGATTTTAATAATTCGATGCCGACGCTGTATAAAAAATTTAAGTTTGGTAGTGAAATAATTTCAAATTTGTAACTTTTAATAATGACAAAGATATATCTTTTCTCTGTGAACGCCATCCTGCTTTTTTTCATTTTCGTGAAATATCTATCCGGCGCAAGCAAAATTCAAATCGTCAAAGAGTTCAAACGGAAAAAGACCTGCCCCGATAAAACAGAAATACGAATCGCGCCTGTGACTACATCATTCAATCCCCAGAATGAGTTCTTATAATTTTCTATATATATTTAACCTTAGATTGATTTAATATTATCTGTAATCAATTCCCTCAACAATTTTGAATTTTTTTGTATTTTTTACAAAGTTGTCTTCATTTGGTACGCACTTTGCGAACCAAAGATCATGTTAATGATAAATTGTTTGCATTTAGAACAATTATGTAACAAAATACTTTTCGTGAGTTGATCCGTTATGAGCAACACCACAAAAAAATCTTTAAGTGAGAGAGAAGGAAAATTGAGCATTCATACTTACGAAGAATTGGCCGCCTTGCATGCGGTAGCCAAAATTATCGCCCAGCCGCTGGATTTACGAGAGCAACTGGAGCAGGTCCTGCAGGAAATGAGTTCACGTTTGGGAATGCAGCGTGGCATGATATCTCTGGTGGACCGCGAAAAGAAGGAAGTCTGGCTGGATGTAGCTCATGACGTAAATATTGAAGGGTTGGAAGTAACGTATAAGCCGGGTGAAGGCATTACCGGTAAAGTTGCGGAAACAGGCCGTCCGATGGCAGTGGCCAATCTTGGTCAGGAAACCCATTTCCTGGATCGTACTGGTGCGCGCCGTAATTTGAACCGTACAGAACTTTCTTTTTTGTGCGTGCCGATTATCTATGATTCCAGTGTCGTCGGAGTCTTATCAGCCGATAAAGTCGCTCTGGATGTGGAAAAACTGGATAAGGAACTGGCCCTGCTGTCTTCGGTTGCAGAACTGATGGCCAAAGCCGTGCACATCCGCGGCCTCGAAGAAGAAAACAGACGCCTGCGCAAAATTGTCGGTCAGAACCGTGCGCCGTCCATGGATATTATCGGTCATTCCAAAGCCATGCAGGAAGTTTTCGGACTGGTCGCACAGGTGGCTGATTCCAACACAACAGTTCTGATTACCGGAGAGACAGGTACCGGCAAGGAGTTAATTGCCCGTGCCATTCACAATAATTCCCCACGCAAGGGCGGGCCGCTGGTGCAGGTCAACTGCGCGGCGATTCCCGATACGTTGATAGAAAGCGAATTGTTCGGCCATGAGAAAGGCGCGTTTACCGGAGCCTTGACGCAACGCCGTGGACGCTTTGAGGAAGCCAACGGCGGCACCATTTTTCTGGATGAAGTCGGCGAACTTTCCGCCGCTGCCCAAGTGAAGCTTTTACGGATTCTGCAAGAGAAACGCTTTCAGCCATTGGGTTCTTCGCGGGTGGTCAATGTCAATGTCCGGATTATCGCCGCCACCAACCGTAATCTGGAGCAGGATATTCTCTCTGATCGTTTTCGCGCTGATTTATTCTACCGACTGAACGTATTCCCGATTTACCTGCCGCCGCTTCGCGAGCGCGGCAGCGATGTAATCCTGCTCGCTGATCACTTTATTCTTAAATACAGCGGTGAGATGGGCAAGCACGTGAAAAGAATTTCCACCGCCGCCATCGAAGTTTTCCTGAATCATAAATGGCCGGGAAATGTTCGCGAACTGGAAAACTGTATCGAGCGCGCTGTCTTGTTATCCAAGACCGATACGATAGATTGTCAGCATCTTCCGCCATCGTTGCAGATCAAGGAAAAAGAAGTTGAAAGGAAGGATAAGAGCAAACTTTCCACTGTTGTGGAAGCCCAGGAAAGGGCTTTGATTATTGAAGCGCTGGAAGAAACCGGCGGCAATCAGACCAAGGCTGCCCGGAAACTGGGTACAACCAAACGCATTATCCAGTATAAGATATCGAAAATGGGCATCAATTCCAAATTATTCAAAAAGAAGGCAGGCGAATCCCATCAACGGTAATTCATTCGTTTTTTATAAAAATGGATTAAAAAAGCACAAATTTGGTTCAAAATTTATGAATAGAACAAATTCGTGCCGTTTAAAAACAAAAGTAAGTTTTATCGAGAGTGCAAAGACGCAAAAATGAAGGAAATACAAAAATGTAATTTATTTTTTGAATCTGGCACGGCTTTGGCAGTTATCATTGTGCGTTTTGATATTAAGACCGAAGAGAGTTTGGGAGGTTATAATTAATATGTGTCGCCTGTTTTCCATAACGAGTAACGATCCTCTTTCGCCGATGGTGGCCATTCGCGCCATTGATGTGATGAAAGAAGGACACGACGGATCGGGTGTAGGCCTTTTTCTGACCGACCTCGGCGGCGAATTTCAGAATTTTAAAGACGAGCCGATTCTTTCCGGGATATTTTCAAATGAAGGATTGAAAAACCTTGACCGTTTTATGATTGATCAGGATTTCATGGTCAAATACAAACTTTCCATCAAACCGGCCAAGACACCTCCGGTGGGCACGCCGAAAAGAGATAATTATGTCATCCGGGTTTATGAATATCCGGCTGAATGGGAAAGCTTAAGCAAGGAAGAAATCCAGTTTCGTCTCATGATGGTGCAATTGCAACTGCGTCGCATGGGAGAGCAGGACGACTCCATGCTGATTTTCAGTTTCTGGCCCGATGTGATTATGATTAAAGAAGTGGGAGATCCACTGGCTGTTGCCGAATATCTGGGTCTGGACCGCAAGGAACTCACGGCGCGGGTCATCTTAAGCCAGGGGCGCCAGAACACGAATTACGCGATCAATATTTACGCCTGCCATCCGTTCTTTATCCAGGGAATGGCTTCGGCGACCAACGGAGAAAACACCGCCTTTGTGCCCATCCGTGAGTTTCTGAGTTCGCGCAACTTCCCGGGCTATACCGGTTACAACTCCGATTCGGAAGTTTTTACGCACATCTTGCATTACATGCAGAATCAACTGGGCATGGGCATGGAAATGTACAAGCACATCATCACGCCGCTGAAAGATACGGAACTGGACCGTCATGCCAACGGAGACTGGCTGAGAAAGTTAAAGCAGGCCTGCCGGCCTTTGATTATTGACGGACCGAATTGCGTCATAGGTTGTCTACCGGATAAATCCATGTTCATGGTGCAGGATTCGAAGAAACTTCGTCCCGGTGTTGTCGGTGGACGTCCCGGTTTGTTCGCCTTTTCTTCGGAAATGTGCGGGCTGGATGCGGCCATTCCGGACCGATATATCAACCTCGATTATCAACCGATGAAATATGAAACGGTTTTAGTGAGCCGCGAACGTCAGGAGATTAAAAAATGGAATCAATTGGAACCATTAACCCATCCGCATTAAGCGTCAAAGACCTGCCTTGGCAGATCCTGTGGAACAAGGATAAATGCACGCTTTGCGGCCAGTGCACCACGGTTTGTCCGGTCCGTGCCATAGAGCTGGGCGTGCATCGCAAACGCGCCCTGCAAGTTCCCATCGGTCTGGAAGAAAAACCGGGCAATCTGCTGACTGTTTATTTCGGTATTGATCAGCGCACCGATGCGGCTCACGCGTGTGTCGGCTGCGGCATGTGCAATATGGTTTGTCCCAACAACGCGATTATGCCCCTGCGTGGCGACGAAATCGATAAGCTGCGTTTTCATGTCAATCAGGGCGGCGAACCGCGACGTCGTGGTGGCCGGCGCAACTCGCCCGACAGTGTGCTGGATAAAATTAAATTCGTCCGTATCTCCATGCTGACCGACCCGGCACTGGATGCGGGACGTCATGAATTTGAATTGAGAACCTTGCTCGGCAGAATTCTGCCGCCGGAAGAAATGTTGAGAGTCAGCCGGGAAAACGGCTGGATGCCGCCGGTGCGCGAAATTTATCCGCTGATCATCGGCAGCATGTCCTTTGGAGCGCTGTCACCGAATATGTGGGAAGGTCTGCAAATGGGTGTTGCCTATCTGAATGAAGAACTGGGTATGCCCGTGCGCATGTGTACCGGTGAAGGGGGCTGTCCGCCGCGACTGCTCAGATCCCGGTTTCTGAAATATGTCATTTTGCAGATCGCCAGCGGTTACTTTGGTTGGGATGAAATTATCCATAATCTGCCTCACATGAAGGAAGACCCCTGCGCGATTGAAATCAAATACGGTCAGGGCGCCAAGCCCGGCGATGGCGGATTGCTGATGTGGTACAAGGTCAACAAATTGATAGCCGCCATTCGCGGTGTGCCGCAGGGCGTGAGTCTGCCCAGTCCGCCGACGCATCAGACCAAATATTCAATTGAAGAGGCCGTGGCCAAGATGATTCAGTCCATGTATATGGCCTGGGGCTTTCGCGTGCCGGTATATCCGAAAATATCCGCCACGAGTACATCGCTGGCCGTGCTGAATAATCTGACCCGGAATCCTTATGCGGCCGGTCTGGCCATTGATGGCGAGGATGGCGGCACGGGCGCCGCCTATAATGTTTCGATGAATCACATGGGACATCCGATTGCCAGCAACCTCCGTGATGCTTATCTGAACCTGGTCAAACTGGGCAAGCAAAATGAGATCCCTCTTTTTGCCGGCGGCGGCATCGGGAAAAACGGAAACCTGGCGGCCAACGCTGCCGCGTTGATCATGCTGGGCGCGAGCGGTGTGCAGACCGGCAAATATATCATGCAGGCCGCCGCGGGCTGTCTGGGATCGGAGGGCGACCGCTGCAATGTATGCAACATCGGTGTTTGCCCCAAGGGCATTACATCACAGGATTCGCGTCTGGATCGCCGGTTGGATCCGGAAAAAGTCGCCGAGCGTATTGTGGACGTTTTCCTGAGCTTTGACACGGAATTGAAAAAAATCGTCGCGCCGCTGGGACGTTCGACCTCACTGCCCATCGGCATGTCCGACGCGCTCGGCATCGCCGACGCGGATGCGGCCGGGAGATTGAATATTAAATACGTTTTATAGGACAGGATTCATAAAAGATATGACCAGAAAAGAATCGAAAAAAATCGCCGGACAGGAAAACGGAATCCGTGTTGAATCGCGCGTTCTGGAAGAGCAGATTCAGCGGGCTGTTGCGGACGGTTATCATCATATTGAAATAACCGCTTACGGACAGCACGGTCTGGGTGGCCGTCTCTGGAGGGCCGGAGATAAACAGATTAAAGTTGATGTCACCGGCACATCCGGTCAGCGTCTGGGATCGATGGGCTTTGCCAATACGGTGGTTGAAGTTTTCGGTCCGGCTTCCGACGATGTCGGCTGGCTCAACGCCGGAGCTCATATTATCGTGCATGGCAACGCGACCAACGGTGTCGGCAACGCCATGGCTCAGGGCAAAATTTACATTGACGGCGATATCGGCGCCCGCGGGATGACCATGACCAAACACAACCCGCGTTTCGAGCCTCCGGAACTCTGGGTTTTCGGCAGGGCGGGTGATTCATTTGCAGAATTCATGGCCGGCGGGATTGCCGTGATCTGTGGTGTCGGGGCGGAGAGCAAACAGGATGTTCTGGGTTATCGCCCCTGTGTGGGCATGGTGGGAGGAAAGATTTTCTTCCGCGGACGGCAGAGTTCCTACAGTTCGTCCGATGCCCGGCTCGTTACCGATCTTCCTGACGATGAGTGGCAGTGGCTGAAAAATAATCTGAAAAAATTCCTGCAAGCGATTGGCAAACAGTACTTGTGTGAAGAGCTGACAGCAAAACGCAGTGACTGGCAGCTGCTGATCGCCTTGAAACCTCACGAGAAGAAAGGTCGTGCCCTGCGACCGATGAATGTCTTTCATCAGGAATCATGGGATAAAGAACTGGGCAGGGGAGGCCTGATTGGCGATCTGACCAGCGCGGACCGTTCGCCCATCGGTCTGATTACCACCGGCGAATTACGCCGTTTTATTCCAGTATGGGCCAATGAGAAATATCTGCCGCCCTGTCAGGCGCATTGCCCCACGGGCATTCCCGTTCAGAAAAGATGGGAACTGATCCGGAAAGGAAAAATGCAGGAGGCGGTGGATCTCGCGTTGGAATATACACCTTTTCCGGCGACGGTTTGCGGTTATCTTTGTCCGAATCTTTGCATGCAGAATTGTTCCCGAAAAACGGTCAACCTGCCGTCTGTGGATGTAACCGTGCTGGGAAAATCATCGCTGGAAGCGAAAGAACCCAAGCCCCTTGCCGCCACCGGCAAAAAGATAGCCGTCATTGGCGGTGGCGCGGCGGGGCTCTCCGTGGCGTGGCAGTTGTGGATGAAGGGCCACGACGCGGTCATTTTTGAAGGCAGGAAACAACTGGGCGGCAAGATTACGGAAACCATTCCGCAGAGCCGCATTCCCGATGAAGTGGTGGATCATGAAATCAACCGGTTTGCAAAAAGTGTGCGTCACATTCATTTGAACGCTTCCCTGACCAGGGAAAAATTCAAAAAACTGAAAAATGAATATGACTTTATCGTCATTGCCGCCGGCGCCGCTCAACCGCGGAAAATAAATGTTCCCGGAATGGACAGGGCTATTCCCGCGCTTGACTTTCTGAAACAAAGCAAATTAAATTGCGTCAAGGTCGGTAAAAAGGTCGTGATTATAGGTGCCGGCAATGTCGGCTGTGACGCCGCGACGGAAGCGTTCCGTCTTGGCGCTAAAAGTGTTACGCTGATCGACGTTCAGCAACCCGCGTCTTTCGGCGTGGAAAGACGTCATGCGGAAGCGGCCGGGGCGAAATTTCTGTGGCCCCGTTTTACCAAAGCCATTACGGCCAAAGGTGTGGAGCTGACTGACGGAGAAATTCTACCCGCGGATACAGTGATTGTGGCTGTCGGTGATGTGCCGGATCTATCTTTCCTGCCGGAAGAGGTTGCCACTAAAAACGGCTTTATCGTTGTCGATGAGCAATACCGGACGAGCGACGAACAGACCTTCGCCATCGGCGATGCCGTCAGACCGGGACTGCTCACTGAAGCAATCGGCGCGGGACGGATTGCGGCGCGAACAATCGATAATCTGTTAAAAGGCGTTGGCGAAACATATGACCAGCTTCCGCCGATTGATTTTCACCGGGTGAAAACGGAATATTTCGATGCGCGCATCAAGAGTTTTTCCGATCCGGTTTCCTGCGCGGCGAATTGCGCTTCCTGCGCTTCCTGCCGTGACTGCGGCATGTGTGAAACCATCTGTCCGCAAAACGCGATTTCGCGCAAGGCGCTGAACGGAGATAATTACGAGTATGAGGTGAACGAAGAACTTTGCATTGGTTGCGGTTTCTGTGCCGGCGTCTGTCCGACCGGCGTCTGGGAAATCGTCGAAAATAAACCTTTAGACTAGAATCACGGGAATAATTCCAGAGAATTATTCCCTCCGCTATGCGGGATAATTCGACCAACAAACTTCAGAGTACTGTGTTTCTGAAGTTTGGGTCTCATTAACATGAAAGAGTGAGGAAATAAAATCATGAAAAAGACAAAACAAACCACCGCAGCAGAAAGACAATACCTGATCGAAAAGGAAAAATTTGTCCCGGTCTCGCAGTACTTCGGTGAGGATACTTTTAACCGCAAGGCGATGAAGGAAAAGCTGCCGAAAGAGACCTTCAAAAAATTGATGGACGCCATCGATAAGGGTAAAACCATTGACGCGAAAACCGCCGATGTCGTGGCCGAGGCCATGAAAAAATGGGCGCTGGAAAAAGGCGCGACGCATTTTGCTCACTGGTTCCAGCCGATGACAGGAATCACCGCCGAAAAGCATGACGCGTTCGTTGATCCCTGCGGCGACGGACAGGTGATGGAAAAGTTTTCCGGCAAGCAGCTTGTTCAGGGCGAGCCTGATGCTTCCAGTTTTCCTTCCGGCGGCATCCGTGCCACCTTTGAAGCCCGCGGTTATACGGCCTGGGATATGTCCTCACCGGCTTTCATCAAACGGAACGGTATTTCCACCACGCTTTGCATTCCGACCGTCTTTATTTCCTATAACGGACAGGCGCTGGACAAAAAGACACCGCTGTTGCGTTCCATCCGCGCCTTGAGCAACAGCGCCGTCAATATGCTGAAGGTGCTGGGGGTTAAGAATGTCAAAAAAGTATATTCCAATCTCGGCCCCGAACAGGAATACTTTTTAATCGATATGGATTATTTCTTCAAACGTCAGGATCTGGTGCTCGGCGGCAGAACCGTTGTCGGCGCTCCTCCCGCCAAGGGACAGGAACTGGAAGATCAGTATTTCGGCAGCATTAAAGAAAGAATATCTTCCTATATGCACGATGTCGAAGAAGAACTTTTCAAGCTGGGCGTGCCGGCCAAGACAAGACACAACGAAGTGGCGCCCAGCCAGTTTGAAATCGCGCCGGTTTATGAAGAAGCCAACCTGGCTGTCGATCACAATCAACTGGTGATGGACACGCTCAAATCCGTCGCTAAAAAGCACCGGCTGGCCGCTCTGATGCACGAAAAACCCTTTGCCGGTATCAACGGTTCCGGCAAACACGTCAACTGGTCGATATCCGATAATAACGGGAATAACCTGCTCAATCCCGGCAAGACACCGCATGACAACATTCAATTCCTTGTGTTTCTAATTGCCACCATCCGCGCCGTTTACAAGCACGCGGATATTCTGCGTGCTTCCGTCGCCTCTTACGGTAATGATCACCGGCTGGGCGCCAACGAAGCGCCGCCCGCGATTATTTCAGTCTTTTTAGGCGATCAATTGACGCAGATTCTGGAAAACATTCAACGGGGAACCGTGACCAAAGCAACCAACGCGGAAATTATTGATTTAGGAATTTCCTCTCTGCCTACGCTGAGCAAGGACAATACCGACCGTAACCGGACATCACCTTTCGCCTTTACCGGCAACAAATTTGAATTCCGCGCCGTGGGGTCATCGCAGAACATCGCCTCTCCGGCGCTGGTCATCAATACAATCGTCGCGGAGAGCATTGACGAACTGGCGGAAAAAATAAAAGCCAAAGACACTAAAAATATCAATCAGGCGGTTCTGGAGGTGCTCAAAGAGGAAATCACTTACATTAAACCCGTTCTGTTTAACGGCGACAACTACAGCAAGGAATGGGAAGCGGAAGCAGCAAGAAGAGGTCTGCCGAATGAGAAAACCACCCCCACAGCCTTAAAAGCCATGATTACAAAAAAGGGGTTGGATCTTTTCGAAAAATATCAGGTTCTCTCCAATTTGGAAGTCAAAGCGCGACAACTGATTCACATTGAACGCTATATCAAGGATCTGGAAATTGAAGTCAAATGCCTCAACACCATCTGCCTCAGTCAGATTATCCCGGCAGCGGTATTTTATCAGAAGAAGCTGGCCGACGCGATTAACAGCACCAGGGCAGCGTTGGGCAATGCGGCGGTTGTTTCGGCGGAAGTTGATCTGCTCAAGAAAATTACCGATTTAATGAATGATATCCACGCGACCAACAAAGATATTCAACTGAAGGTGGAAGCCGCCAACGCTCTGCACGATGAACAGAAAAAGGCGGAAATGTTAAGTGCCAAAGTGAAACCGAAAATGGAAGAACTGCGTGCCTACGTGGATGCTCTGGAAAGTCTTGTGGATGATGATGTATGGCCTCTGCCGAAGTTCTGGGAAATGTTGTTCATTAATTAAAAAAATCGCCGGGCGGGGAATGGACAAAAACCATTCCCCGTTTCGTTATCATTTTTTCTCATTATTTTTCTTCTGATTATTTTTTTGCCGGGAGATGAAAATTCAAATGCCTCTTTTGAAGCAAAAGAAAAAGGCCTTGCTGATTCTGGAAGACGGCAGTGTCTTTGAAGGATATGTCTTCGCGGGAAGTGGTGAAACGATGGGCGAGGTCGTTTTCAACACAGGCATGACCGGCTATCAGGAAGTCATTACCGACCCGTCTTACAAGGGACAAATCGTTACCATGACATATCCTCTGATCGGCAACTACGGCATCAACGATGAAGACATGGAATCCGCCGGCATTCATCTGGAGGGTTTTATTGTCAAAGAATATCAACCTCATCCCAGTAACTGGCGGATGACACGAAGCCTGAAATCCTTTCTGGAAGATCACGGCAAAATAGGTATCGAGGGAATTGATACCCGAGCCCTGACACGCCGTTTGAGAATTTCCGGCGCGATGAAGGGAATCATTTCCACGAACAGTAAAAACATCAAGTCCCTGTTGGCCAAGGTCCAGGAATACCCAGGTCTGGTCGGCCGTGATCTGGTCAAAGAAGTAAGCTGTAAGACACCGTATCTCTGGAAAAACGGAACAGTTAATCATGATGAGTTCCCGTCAAGGAAGACCAATAACAAATTACGTGTGGCTGTCCTGGATTGCGGAGTTAAATATAATATTCTGCGGCTTCTGGAAAAAAACGGCTGCGAAATCATGGTCCTTCCCGCCACGTCCACCGGCGCCGAAATTCTGGCCGTGAAGCCGGACGGCGTTTTGCTTTCCAACGGTCCCGGTGATCCGGCAGCCCTTCCTTATATCGTGGATGCCGCCCGCGCCGTCATCGGCAAGGTACCGGTCTTCGGTATTTGCCTGGGGCATCAGATCATCGGGCAGGCCATCGGCGGGTACACGGAAAAATTAAAATTCGGCCATCACGGTATCAATCAACCGGTGAAAAATGTTGAAACGGGACGGGTGGAAATCACCTCTCAAAACCACGGTTTTGTCGTCGTTCCGGACTCGGTGAAAGATAAGGCTCAAAAAACGTATCACAATTTGAATGACAACACCTCGGAAGGCATGCGGATGCCGGAGGCTTTCAGCGTCCAGTATCATCCGGAAGCGGCCCCGGGTCCCAGGGATACGGAATATTTATTCGAACAGTTTGTCGCAATGATGAAAAGAGTGAAATAAGTGCCTAAACGAAACGACATAAAAAAAATATTACTCATCGGGTCGGGTCCCATTATCATCAGTCAGGCCTGTGAATTTGATTATTCCGGAACGCAGGCCTGCAAGGCCCTGCGGGAAGAGGGCTATGAAGTTGTTTTAATCAACAGCAATCCCGCCACCATCATGACCGATCCGGAAATGGCCGACCGCACTTACGTCGAACCCATCACACCCGAAGCCGTGGAAAAAATCATTGCCCGCGAGCGGCCGGATGCTCTGCTGCCGACGCTGGGCGGACAGACAGGACTCAACACGGCCGTGGCTTTGGCGGAAAACGGTGTATTGAAGAAATACAATGTGGAAATGATCGGGGCATCACTTGAGGTCATTCACAAAGCGGAGGATAGGGAAAAATTCCGTCATGCCATAGAAAAAATCGGTTTGCGCATGCCCAAAAGCGGCTTTGCCCGCTCCATGACTGAAGTCTTGAAAATCGCCGAAGACATCGGGTTTCCCATTATTGTCCGGGCATCATTTACACTGGGCGGTACCGGAAGCGGTGTAGCCTATAACCGGGAAGAACTGGTAGCCATTGCTAAGGCGGGACTCGATGCCAGCATGATTTCGGAAGTCATGATCGAGGAATCGGTGCTGGGCTGGAAGGAATACGAATTGGAGGTCATGCGCGACAAGGCTGATAATGTCGTCATAATTTGTTCCATTGAAAATTTTGACGCGATGGGTGTGCACACCGGCGAATCCATAACGGTCGCACCGGCTCAGACGTTGACGGATAAAGAATACCAGGTCATGCGGGATGCCGCCATCGCCATCATGCGCGAAATCGGTGTGGAGACGGGCGGTTCCAATGTGCAGTTTGCCGTTCATCCGCAAACCGGCGAACTGATTGTCGTCGAGATGAATCCCCGCGTTTCGCGTTCCTCGGCGCTGGCGTCCAAAGCGACAGGATTTCCCATTGCCAAGATTGCGGCGAAACTGGCCGTCGGCTACACGCTGGATGAGATTCCCAATGACATTACGCGCGAAACGATGGCGTCATTCGAGCCGACGATAGATTACTGCGTGGTGAAAATTCCCCGCTGGACATTTGAAAAATTTCCGCAGGCGGAGGATTTTCTGACCACTTCCATGAAATCCGTCGGTGAGACGATGGCCATTGGCCGCACTTTCAAGGAATCTCTGCAGAAAGCAATCCGTTCGCTCGAAATCGGACGTTTTTCTCTGGAGCAGATTCTTCCGGAAAAAAATATGCCGGATAAAAAAGAATTTCTGAAAGGTAAATTAATCAAACCCAATTCGCTCAGGCTTTTCTATGTTGCCGCCGCCATGCAAAACAAAATGGAGATTGAGGAACTGTATCAATTAACGAAAATCGATCCGTGGTTTCTGCATCAAATCAGGGAAATCGTGGACGCCGAAAATGAACTCAAAGAATCCGTGCCGTCCGTTGAGTTGCTCAGGGAAGCCAAGAAGATGGGCTTTTCCGACAAAGCGCTGGCCTCTTTCTGGAAAATGACGGAGACGGAGATCAGACAATGGCGGGAAAGGGAAAAAATCGTTCCGGTTTATAAACTGGTCGATACCTGCGCGGCGGAGTTTGAAGCCTATACCCCTTATTATTACTCGACATACGAAACGGAAAACGAAACCCGGCCGTCGGAAAAACGCAAAGTAGCCATCATCGGCGGTGGTCCCAATCGCATCGGTCAGGGCATTGAATTCGATTACTGCTGCGTGCACGCTTCTTTTGCCCTGCGCGAAGAAGGCGTGGAAAGCATCATGATCAATTCCAATCCGGAAACCGTCAGTACCGATTATGACACTTCTGATAAATTATTTTTTGAACCGGTAACGTTGGAAGATGTTCTGCATATTCTGCAGACGGAAAAACCTGAAGGCGTCATCGCGCAATTCGGCGGCCAGACACCGCTGAATCTGGCCAAGGGACTGGAAGCCGCCGGAATCAAAATACTGGGAACCTCTCCCGATGCCATTGACCGGGCCGAAAACCGCGACCGTTTTCAAGAGATCGTCACCAAACTCAATCTTAATCAACCCGACAATGATACGGCCCGGGACACACAAAAAGCGCTGAAGGCCGCTGCGCGCATCGGCTATCCGGTGCTGGTGCGGCCTTCCTACGTGCTGGGCGGCCGTTCCATGGAAATCGTGTATGATGAAGAAACGCTGATGTCCTTCATGGAAAAAGCGCTGCTGGTTTCCCCGGAGCATCCCATTCTGATTGATAAATTTCTGGAGGACGCTGTTGAAATTGATGTGGATGCCATCAGTGACGGCGAAACCACGGTTGTAGCCGGTATTATGGAACATATTGAAGAGGCCGGAATCCATTCCGGCGACAGCGCCTGTATTTTACCGCCGATGTCCATTTCTCCCGACGTTCTGGACTTGATTACAAAACAGACAAAGATGCTGGCGAGAGAATTAAAAGTTGTAGGCCTTATGAATATTCAATACGCCGTCAAAGACAGAAAGCTTTATGTTCTGGAAGTCAATCCCCGTGCGTCGCGAACAGTACCCTTTGTCAGCAAATCCATCGGTGTGCCGCTGGCAAAACTGGCCACCAAGGTCATGCTCGGCAAATCTTTAAATGAACTGGGATTCACTCAAGCACCCGTACCGCAACATATTTCCGTCAAGGAAGCCGTTTTCCCGTTTAACCGTTTTCCGGATGTCGACATCCTGCTGGGACCGGAAATGAAATCCACCGGCGAGGTTATGGGGATCGATCAGTCCTTCGGCCTGGCCTTTGCCAAATCGCAGATGGCAGTAGGGTTCAAGATGCCGACTCAAGGAACCGTTTTCATCAGCGTCAATGATCATCACAAGGACAAGATCGTTTCGGTTGCCAAAACGTTTCAGCAGATGGGTTTCAAGATCCTGGCAACAAAAGGAACCGCCCTGTACCTGCTGGAACACGGCATCGGAGCCGGTGTTGTTTTGAAGTTAAGCGAGGGTCGTCCCAATATCGTGGACTACATCAAAAACGGCGATATTCAGATCGTCATCAACACCAGCATCGGACGTAAATCGTCACAGGATGCTTACCACATAAGACATGGCGCTCTGGTTTATAACATTCTTTACACGACCACCATCGCCGGCGCGCGCGCCTTGGCGGAAGCGACAGCCGCAATGAAAGAAAGGGACTGGCAGGTTTGCTCATTGCAGGAGTATCAAAAAACATAACGTAGATAATTCCTTTCCCTAATAGCAAGAGGGTAAGGTTTGAGTTCTAATCTTCCCCTCCCGTCAAGTGAGGAGTTTCTACTCGATTAGTAGAAAGGTTTATATGGATAAAAGTAAAAATTTTGTCGATTTCGATCATCCCCGTGAGGAGTGCGGAATTTTTGCGATTTACGATCATGAAGATGCTTCCCGTGTGGCTTTTTACGGTCTTTTTGCCCTGCAGCATCGCGGACAGGAATCAGCAGGCATTGTCAGTTCCGACGGATGCCAGGCTTGGGAGCACAAGGGCATGGGACTTGTTTCCGAGGTCTTTAAAGAAGAAAACCTGCAAAAACTTCCCGGAAAACTGGCCATCGGGCATGTCCGTTATTCCACGACCGGCTCTTCCACGATCTCCAACGCCCAGCCTTTTTTAGTTCATTTTGCCGGTGATTACTATGCGCTGGCGCATAACGGTAATATTCTTAACGCGCAGAAATTACGCAAAGAACTGGAGGATAGCGGCTCGATTTTTCAGTCCACGATGGACAGTGAGGTCGTCGTTCATCGGATGGCGCACCATATGAAAAAAGGTTTGGAAAAAGCACTGGCGGCAGCGCTGTCACGCCTGGAAGGAGCTTACTGCTTCATCATGATGACACGGGATAAGATCATTGCGGCACGCGATCCTCGCGGCTTCCGGCCTCTGGCGTTGGGAAAATTAAACAACAGTTGGGTTGTTGCTTCCGAAACCTGTGCCTTTGACCTGGTCGGAGCCGAATATGTGCGCGATGTTGAACCCGGAGAAGTTTTAATAATTGATCAAAAAGGTTTAAGAAGCATTAATCCATTCCCGGCGATTAAACATTGTCACTGCATTTTTGAGTTGATTTATTTCGCCCGTCCCGACAGTCAGATTTTCCGTCAGAATGTTTATCAGTGCCGCAAGCGTCTGGGACACGAACTGGCGCGCGAATACAAACCGGAGGTCGATCTGGTGATGCCCTTTCCGGATTCCGGCGTTTACGCCGCCCTGGGTTACGCGGAAGAAAGCGGTTATCCCTTTGAAATGGGTATGATTCGCAATCACTACATCGGGCGCACCTTTATTCAGCCGTCACAGGCGATGCGCGATTTCGGTGTGCGGGTGAAACTCAATCCAGTAAGGGCACTGTTGGAAAATAAAAAAGTCATGATTGTTGAAGATTCCATCATCCGTGGCACAACGAGCCGCAACCGCGTGAAGAATCTGCGCAACATCGGTATCAAAGAAATTCACATGGCGGTGAGCTGTCCGCCCACCGTTTATCCCTGTCCTTACGGCATTGATTTTTCATCCAAGGGTGAGCTCATTGCCGCGAAGAAAGAAAACGAAAAAGCCGTTGCCGATTTCATCGGTCTCGATTCTATCCATTATTTAAGCGTTGAAGGAATGATTAAAGCCACCGGTCTGAACAAAGATTGTTTCTGTCTGGCCTGCTTCGACGGCAAATATCCCATCGCTCCGCCCGAAACGATTGATAAATTCTGCATGGAAATGAAATAGATTCGCGTTGATATTTTTTACTGAGACCCATATTTCAGAAACGAATAACCTAAAGGTCACTATAGGCCGAGCGGGATAAATGTGGGTCTAATTCCCCGCCCCTTGGTGCGCAAATTCTTTTGGATACCCCGCTGCTTGCGGCGGGGTTGTTCATTAAAGAATCTATGTTCATGCAGAGCTGAACACGTCTTTTTCCAATGAGTCATCGAAAATAATCAAAAAAAGCTGAACTCTCAATCAACTTGTAGTATGATTCTTTACCCTTATTAAGGATCGAGGTTTGCGGACGTGTTACCTGATATAAAAACTATGGAATTATTGCACATAGGACCCATACCGATTCATCCCTTCGGTCTGCTGGTGGCCACCGGCATTCTCGCGGGTCGAGCCCTCACCATTCATCGGGCAAAACAGGCCGGAATTGAGCCGGACGAAATGGACGAGGCCATTTTATATACCTTGATCTCCGCCTTCCTCTTTGCTCATTTTACAGAAGTGGTCTTTTATCATCCCGAGCACATTTCCCGTCATGGCCTTATTTACTTGCTGAAAGTATGGAAAGGACTGAGTTCTTTCGGCGGATTTATCGGCGGAATTTTCGGCTTTCTGTTATTCATTTATGTAAAAAAGGTGCGTTCTCCTTTATTGCATGCCGAGTGTATTCTTCAGGGATTGGTGCTGGGATGGATTTTCGGGAGACTGGGATGCACAATCGCTTTCGATCATCCCGGCAAACTCAGCAATTTTTTTCTGGCATTCGAGCAGCCTGGAGGCGCCCGCCACAATCTGGGATTTTATGAATTTTTGTTCACCTCGCTGATCCTGTTTCCCGCTACGCTTTTTCTTCATCGGTTGAAAGTAAAACCGGGAACCTATTCCGTCGTCGTGTTGATCCTCTACACGCCGGTGAGATTTTTCATGGACTTCCTCCGTCTCGATGCTGCTGAGAAAGAGGGGGATATGCGTTATCTGGGGCTCACACCCGCGCAGTACGGTTGCATCCTTCTTTTTATGCTGGCATTATTCCTGGGAGTCAAGCTGCTGAAAACTTCACCGGCTCAACCGCAGTCAGATTCATATTCGACGGTGCGAACCTCAAAGGCTCAAAAAAGAACAAAAAGATGAAATTGTGTGATTTTTTCTTTAAAAAAAAGGGAGACGCTATTATAATATATTTAAATCAAACAAATCGGAATCAGGCGGAATTCAAATAAAGCACGTTTCTATTAACAATTACTTGGAGCTGAAAAATGAAATACACGCACGAATGGAAGAAGAAAAAAAAGAAATGGGTGGAAAAGCACAGGCATTCGAATGGCGAAGTTTACTGGTCGGTTCACTATATGATAAATAATGTGGAGTACTCCAATGGAGAGTATTCTACGGAAAAAGAGGCAGAGGAAAATTTAAAAAAATATAACCTGTAGGAAGTAAAATAACCGGATTCATGACGCAGCAGATTGAATGAAAAGAAATGATTTGGCTTCATCACGCCCGGAGGTTACAGGCGAGAACGGTCGGACAAAATAATTCAATATTAGAAACGACAATTCTGTTACAGATAAGGGAGGAATCCGCAATGAACGACAAGGGGAAAGCGAAAAATCGTGATGAAGAAAATAAAATCATAAAACCGGAAGCTCCAAAAGAAACCGAAAAAAGAAAGGCACAACGACTGGATGAGGAACATGAAGTTACCATAAAAATCATTTCGGATGATAAAAACCTTACGAAAGATAAACCCGTTGTCGGACATAGTCGGGATATCTCTGCAACCGGCGCTAAACTTCGTGGCAACGTATTCATGCCTGTCGATACGCTTTTAAATATGGATTTAACATTGGCTGCTCTGAATCAAAAGATAAAAGCTCTGGGGAAGGTAAAATGGATTAAAGTCATCATCGAGGATGAGTCTTACGAGGCCGGGGTGGAATTTGTTGATACGCCCAAAGAAGCGATGAAAAAAATCGAGGATTACGTTTCTATAAAACAAAAATACAACAGTCTAAATCCGGTTGCTGTGCCCTTCCGGATTTTTGCGAAATTCAACAAACCAAAGTATTGATTGTCTGAATGAAAAGTCATCGTCGGAAAAAGATAAGGCAGGCCTTTGATCATGACGGGCCTGCCTTTTTGATGTTTACGTTGAAGATGCACAAATTACTTCAATTTCTCCTGCTCACTGTGCGGTAGATCTGCTGTCACTGCACCGATAGCATCTTGCATCCACGCTGTATTTTCCGGATCCCTTCTTTCCTTCAGGCGTAATTTTAATGATTGCGTGAGTGGCTCCTTTTTCCGCAGCCTGCTCCAAAACATATTGTTTGCCTTCATTGGAATTTTTAAACGTGCTGCTGACCGTTCCGATATAATCACAATTCTTGACCATTGCTTTGTCTGCTTCAATGACTTGACGAGCAGCGCAACTACATATAAGTATCAGACCGATAGTTATCAGAATTAAAGTTACATATTTTTTCATTTCAATTCCTCCCTTCAATGTGTCTTTGTCAAAATGATACACCTTTATAAACCAATGTGTCAATTATTTAAATATTTTATGTATAAATATTTTACATTTTCTCCCCTTTGTATGGCATCGTGTTTGAGAAATATTGTTGGTCCACGATATTCAAGAATGTGATTGACAAACATAAACCACCTTTTTATGCTTTTACGTCCATCAATAATCATGAAAGCGTATGAAATGAAGATAAGGAATATATTTGGTTTCCATACATGGATATTCAGCGCCGTCTGGCTTTTGCTTTTCATCGCGGGACAAAGCAAAATGTTTCGTGACCCCGGCAGTTTCTCGCACACCGCTATCGGCGGATATATTCTTGATACCGGCCATTTCATCCGTCAGGATATTTTCAGTTTTACAAAATTCGGGGAACCCTGGATCGCGCAACAGTGGTTGGGCGAATGCTTCATGGCCGTCATACAAAGACTGGCTGGCTTCGACGGCCTTCTTGTCGTGACGGTTTCTCTGATTGCTCTTTTATATTCGTACCTGGCCTTACGTGTGGAACGCGCAGGGATGAATCTTGCCCTGGGGTGTTTGATCCTGATGTTGTCACTGGCAGCAGGCAGCCATCATCTTCATGTCCGTCCGCATATTGCGACAATGTTTTTTATGACGCTGGTCTATGCGTTGCTTTGCGATGTCGAAGCGAGACGAAAAGATATCAAATCATTAGCGTGGCTGATACCTCTTTTTGTCATCTGGTCTAATATCCATGGCGGAGCTCTGGGGGGGCTTTGCTCTCTGCTCATTGTGGCTGCAGGATGGACGCTGGCCGGCTATATGGGCATGAAACAACCTTCTGCAGAAAAAAGAGATTTTGTCTTCTTATGGTTTATTACTTTACTTTGTTTTTTAACGCCGCTGGTCAATCCTTATGGCGTCCAATTACCAATGACCTGGTTAAATATTATGGATTCAAATGCCATCGCGCGGCTCATTCAGGAACACGTGTCTGTTTTTTCTTTACTGCGTTATGGAGATGCCTCTTCTTATGTTACGGCAGGGGTGCTGGTATGTTTCGGGTTATTTTATATTTCCCTGCTGGCAGGTATAGAAAGAAAGCATCACAGGATGACATGGTACATTCCCCTCGTATGGTTCCTTCTTTCGCTGTCGCGTGTTCGACATGTTCCGCTCTTTGCGATGATGGCGACTGTCGGCATTGCGGAAATGTTTCCGCATTGCCGTTGGGTACAAAAGCTTGCTGATAAAGGTCTCGTGACGTTCAGACTCAGGAAAATGGCCCGTGAAATAACTGAAATATCTCTTGTACGATATCTCATACCAGCCGTCATCACTTGCGCTGCCCTGATGGCGTTTCACAGCTCGGCGCAAATGTCATCAACATCCCAACGATGGATCAAACTCAACCCCGCGCATTGGCCGGTGGAACTCCTTTCAGATCTTCAGGCCATCGAAAAAAGCCATCCGCGGGGGACCCCCATCTTCAATGACATGCTCTTTGGCGGATTCCTCATGTACCACACACCGGGCTTGCGAGTTTTCATGGATGACCGCTGCGAACTTTATGGCGATGACTTGATCATGAAATATATCAGAGCCGATCAAAATGATTTTGAACAATGGGAGAAATTATATCAATTTGAATATGCTCTGCTTGCTCCTCGATCCGGATACTTGAAATGTTTGGAGAAAAATAACAATTGGCACATTGTGAAACGAAGCCGTGCGGCTATCCTTTATCAGAAAAGGAGCAAAGTGCTTTAGTTAGCCGAAAATTCCCATAAAGAGTGTCTCCGAACCTGGTTGTGTATGGGGGCGATAAAGATGACTGCCCCATCGCAGTTTGATGATCCCGGTCGCCTCCTTTGCTTCCAGAGTATGCGTGCGTTGTTCGAGTTGTATCACATCTCCGGGGCTGAATTGTCTTCCATCGATTGCAACAACCGCATTCGCTTCCAGTGTGTAAACACCAGGCACTGTTATATCGAAGTTCTCACGCAATTTCTTGGCTCCAGCGTTAAACTGCTTGCCCAAAACCCAGACTTGCCCCCAGTGATGAATGAAGTGTGAACGCAGAGCGATCCAGTCCTTGTTTGTCATTGTCAGACCGGCTGAAGATGCGGGTGGAGTTTTACGTGTCAAATCCAGATGAGGGACGTTGGCTAATAACAAAAGCGGTTTTTTGTTAAACAGAATATCTTCAAAGATTGGATGCTTTAAATTTAAATATCCTTTCATGCCTGCTGTGCTCATGAAAAAAGCGACTTGTGGATAGGATGCTATCATGTTGCAACCGTCAATGTAAGGCACCGGCTCTGGAAATATTCTGTGAATCTCAATGAGGACATTGCGTTGATGACTTATTATTCTTCTGCCCGTTCTGAATAGGTAAGATTCTGATAATACAAAGTTAAAAAAAACAACAAGAGTAAGAATAAAGGTTATTATTACCGTCCAACGTTTGTCGCGTTGGGATTCTATCAAAATAAAGCGATGAAATGTGTAACCGCAAAAAAGCGTCAAAGGGGGTGTTATGAATGCAAAATAATATGGAAAAGAATTTCGGTATACTAGAAGAGACAACAATGGAGTGAACATGACGATCAGGTAGACATCTTCTCTATGAAGGACATGGCTTTTCTTTATGACGTTGAAAACGTAGAGAAAAAAACCGAACGCCAGGAGAGCCCAGATAAAAACGTTCATTTGTAATGCTGCTGGAAAATATTTCCACCCCGGGAAAATTTCGCGAAAAGTGAAAAAAGTCGAAAAGGCATTTCCAAGGTATGATGCTCGGTCTGTGACCTCAGCCATACGAGCATGAGTGGAGGCGTGAATGCTGTATGCCGCGATGAAACTCACGATAAAAGAAATGCCACCATAAATTGTATGCTTCAGGCTTCTTAATGAATATCGGGAGAAGTGCAACCTAATCAATGCTAGAAGTATGAATAATACTAGGTAAATGGAGGTCTTGATTGTAAACATGCAGGACAATGCCGTTAAGACGCCCACCAAAACGTTTGCCCAGGACGAATCACCCCGAATCATGAAAAGGCACAGAGCCAGCATGCATAGAAAAACAGCTATTGTGTCAGGTCGGAAACTTGCGCCATTAATAATAACAAAAGTGAAGGAAATGTAACACACGACTAAAAATAGTGCTGCTGATTTTCCATGGAAATGACGTGCAAGAAAAAATAAGCAAACGCATGTTCCGCACAGGAACATGAACATGACAGTACGAGCAGCTATCACCTGGTCAACTTCATTATTCCCGACGATCCATAACCAACTGAAAAGATAACTGTGAAATGTCTGGTAAACCGAAACCGGTTCGCCACGGTTAAAGCTATGCACGAAGCTCAAATAATGAAACTCGTCCTGATTGATGGGGATCAGTGTTATAAAATAAGCTTTAAGGAAGAGTCCTGCAATAATGAAGGAGAGGATGATAAGAAAACGAATCTTATCTAATCCATTTTTTTCAAGGGATTTAGTCACATTTACTCCTGGGATGCATAGAACTTTAAATTCTTATATATCTATGCGCGGGCATATTTTCTTCTAATGCAAAATTTATACGTACTGATTTTATGGTTTCCCCGACCTGACGGATATTTCTCTCGCTTATGGGGCCCAGCCGTCCAGAGGCAGCGGAAAGGTAATGAATTTTATGCGGATCGATCCCCATAACACGTGCACAGGTGGCATCCACTGCGGTAAGGTTTCTTCCCATAACAATGACGTGAGATGCCTTGGGTGTTCCCATAATCGGTCCATCCCCTTCCATTCCGATAATTCCGTCAACAATCGCGAAATGCGGTTTGACAGTTGCATTAATATCCAGGATTGATTGTTCAATGCCCATCGAATGCAGCACGTTTTTGGGCCAGCCATAATAAGAGCCGGGCATGAGCCCGAAGAGGTTTTTCATGGAAAGGGTCACGCCTGACCAGTGATGCGTTTTGAGTTTGGGAAGTGAGACGATCCAATCTGTTTCCTTAAGAATTCCAGGGAGAAAAAAGGAGCTGCACTTTGTGTATTTCCCGGCATTGGCCTTTTTGAAAACCTCATCATAATTGATATCCACGAATGGCAGGCGGTCTTCTTTAATGATTTCTGAAAAACCGGATTCTTCCAATATGTATATGGTGTCCCGGCAATGCCCCGTGCCTTCCGCAATATAGACTTTCGCCGCTCCCAGGTGTAAAAAAGCTTCGGCGACGCCTCTCACGAAAAGTGGATGCGTGTTGATGTGAGGTTTTTCCGAATGAGGTTCAACAAGATTGGGTTTCAGGAGAATCCTTTTACCTTTTATCTCTGCCGGGGAAACGCCCAATTCCTGAAAACCAGAGCGAACGATACCGGAAATATCCAATTGATAATCCTTCATGCGGGCGATAAAGGTATCACATCGGAAACCGTTTTCGTATAAACGATACATTGGCAGCCCGAGAGCAAGAGTAGAGGTTCCCGCCAGAGTGCCCCATAGAAATTGTCTTCTGGTCAGGCCATTTTGGGTTGATATGAAATTGCGAATCGTTACTTTCATAGGTTCAACTTTCCGTCCGGAAAATTCCAGGTAACCCGTTGGGGGCTTTGCAAGCAATAAGCAGCAGACTTAATAGAGGAGTTTGAAAGGCTCCGTATTTTTTTTGCAGGGCCAACGATTCCGTAATTTTTTCCTCAATGTTTGCCGGACGTTCATTCCAAGCGCTCAGCCCCAGTATTCCCCATCCCAGTGAGAAAGGCGCCTTTATTTTATCGATCTGCGATTTTAAATAATAGATGCTTTTATCAATATCTGCTCTTGAAACACTTCCGACTAATGCGGAAATGGCAATGGCGGTGCTATCCGGTATGGGAAAAAGCTCTTTGCCAAAAATAGTGATGTTGCCATAATTCCATCCGCCGCGGTCTAATTGTCTATCCATGATCATTCGAAGCCCTTCCTTGACACGGGCGTGTTCAGTGCAGCCGGCAATTTTCAGGGCCAGTATCGAAAGGGCTGTCGGCTCTGTCCATGAGTGCGTTTTTTCAATCCACGGCCAGCCTTGTATGGACGTATCGTGTCCCAGTGGTGAATCCGCTTTTTTTTTATAATGGATTCCAGTGGTCTTTAAAAGGAATTGAATGGCTTGGTTGTATTGATTTTTGTAATCAGTTGCTCCCTGCCAGGCAAGTATTGCAAGAGCGGTGGGCCAGAATGCGGCGGTGTAATTTTCATCCAGGCATATGCGTCCGTCTTCTCGCTGTAATGTGCTGAGGTACATTCGTGCGATTTTTATTGCCTCCGTTTTATTGCCACAGGCCAGACATGCCAGAATTGCCCAGCTCGTTGCAACGGGACAAGGTTGTTTATGGGCAATGGATGACAAAAACCCACCATTATCCGCTTTTCGTTTCAGGATGGTTTGTTCAAGATAATTTGTTACATTTTCGGCAGTGATCATATTTTGATCCATAATCTATTTATGAATTTGTAACAACTTTCATTTGCTTTAGTAGAAAAAATTTAACCAATACATAATTTATCAATAAAGCCGGAACTATCCAAACAATCCATTTTTCACTTTGAGCGGTAAAGGCTGTTATCCACGCCATTACATTAATTATTATATAAAGGATAATCATGAATATTGAATAGGGCCGAAACGGATTGTTAACCAACCAGACACCGGCCTGAATAATGGCAACCAACAATAGAACGTAATCATTTACCCATGCATAAAGTGTGGTCAAAAGAGACATAAAGATCAGTATGGGCGCTTGCTTGGCCCAGATCCATTTTTTACGATGATGAAACCAGTGATATACGAACCATGCCGTTCCCGCTATGGTCGGTAAATACTGAAGATAAAGTTTTTCTTTTCCCAACAGCGATCTCAGCCAGTATCCCAACGTGGGTGTTTCCCATGTGTGCTGGACTGAACGGCTCAATACTTCTGTGTAATATTGGAAATAGATGTGAGGATTGTTAAGCGTCGGTACTGCGACAGTGAATAAAAACGCACATCCCGCGCCCGACAAGGTTTTCCAGTGTTTTTCGTAAATGCTCCAAAAAATAAAGGCGATCAAAAACAAATAGGTGTCCTGCGGTTTTATTGTCAGCAGGCAAGCAGACAGTCCGGCAAGGAACCATTGCTCTTTTCTTTCAAAATGTAAAAAACCAACAATTCCCAAAAGAATAAGAGGCACAATTTGCCCCTTGGCCATGCAGAAATAAAATGGCATGTATGAAAAAAGGATTACAATCCCCCATCCTCGGCCCTTATCTGTTCCTCCGTAAAATTGCCATAACCAGATGAAACAAATTAACGTGCAGACAAATACAGTCAATAACCAGAGAAACTTGCCTGATACATAATTACCCAAGGTAAAAGGTAAAATATAAGAAAGCACCCAGGGGGGATTATACATGACCAGAGGATTTTTATCAGGCCAACCGACGGACATTTCGCGGGAAAATATGAGGTCTGTCCGATAAGGATTCTGACCTTCTGTTAAAAGGTAAGCGGATGCCCAGTACGCGGTGAAGTCTTTGCCAAGTTTGATGAATGGCCATTCATCATGTGAAGTCTTAATAAATAGAATTAAAAATAATATGATAGCAACGAGGCACAGGATCTGGATTTTATTTCTCGATGATGTTTGCATTTCAGATGGCAAGATATTCATCCTGATTATTTTCTACCGCCGAAATTGTTTCCATAATTTCCCAAGAACTTGTGGCACATGCAACAGTCCCAGCGGCATCACAAAGGCATACATCAAACCCCAGTAAATATTAAATGAACGGCCAACGATCATAAAAGCAGACACGTATATGCCCACGGTCAATAAAATTCTAAATCCTGATGATCCTCCCCAGAATGAAAGTCCCAGAAGAGACAGCGGCAAAATAATGGCGACAACCCAAGGTGGTAATAAAAGAAAGAAGGGATGCATCTGGGCTGTATCCAAAACGAATGGCCAGCCGCCGAAAACGATCCATCCGCCTTGCAGAACTTTATCATTTTCTGTGATTAGTTTGCTGACAATTGACCAATGCATCAATAATTCAACACCAAAAATAAGAATGCCTGCAAACCAGAGCAGAGCCTCACGGCGCTGGTTTTCCAATAATGCCAGAATCATCATAACAAACACAAACGGAAGAGATAATTCCCTCAGGAAAAGAGCTGTAAGGCCTACGATCACGGAAGCATAGCGCCATCCAAGCACGTGTAACGCCAGCGACAGGGCAATGAGCGTTCCCGCCCAGAATTCATGGGCCAGGAAAGGTCCCGGAAGAAGGCTGTAGATGACAGGACCGGATAAAATTAAACCACCCAGAAAGACCTGCCAGACAGCATATTGATTTTGATGGAAAACCATCAACCAAAGCATAAGGGTTGTTATGGCCAGCATGAATGCTATGATTTGTCCTGTTTTGAGCGATGGAAACTGTCCTAAAAGCCAGGCGAGTGCAGGTAATCGCCAGTTGAAAACACTGGCGGTCGTGAAACCAAAACGGCGCAGTTCATCACCCGCTGCAGAATAATAACTTTCGCCCGCATGAATTCTTTCCACGATATTCTGGTAGCATTTTAAATCCGCATCTTTTGGTTTTTTACCTTCTATGTAGGGATGAGATCTGCATACGGCAAGACCATACAATATAGAGGCAATCAACAGAACGATAATCAGTACAGCGCGGAAAGGCGTTAATGTGAAAGAATGAGAATCACTCAGCATATGAAGTTTACTCATGGTTTATAATATCCCGCTCTTGTGCCCAGTTGTTGAATAAATTGACTAATGTAATGCAATTCTTAACATATATTCATTTAAAGTTCAGTAATCTTATTTTCTGACTGATAATCTTCCATAGAAATGAACTGATTGATTTCTTAAAGCCAGCAAACGTCAAAATTTTGGGAAATAAATCATTGTACCAAGGTACAATGGTCAAGTTAATATTTAGTGTGTAATCTGATAAACACTTAAATTGTTTAAAAAAACATATTGACAATAAAAAAAATAATAATAAAATAATTAAAACCTTAAACTGATTAATTGGAGGTTCGAAAGAAATCCAAAGCCCATCTAATTACAGTTCGGATTTTGTTGATAGAAGCTTGAGCATCTGAACTGTACTTACCTAAATGTGGATTTGCAAATGTAAATCTCAGTCACGAATCAAGTATATTACTAAACGTTTTGTTTGTCAGCCGTTTTATAGGTGGTATATTTATTTGAGATTCTTGGGTCGTTCACAGCGGCCGATTATTTTTATAAAAAATTAAAAGAGGAGGAAAATGATGAAGGCAATTAAAAGATTCTTCAAGGGTGAAGAAGGCGTAACGGCGATTGAGTACGCCTTGATCGCGGCGGGTATTGCTATCGCAATAGTCATTGTAGTATTTGCTGTTGGTACTCAGATTAACTCAGCTTTCCAGTGCATAGTTGACTGCTTGGGTGGTGGCAGTTAAACGATGACGAATTAAACTCATTATTATCTTGAGTAACAGCAACCACTTTTTTCAAGTGGTTGCTGTTACGGTGTTTTTACAAACTTCTATTGTCAAAGACATGATAAAAAAACTCCGTTAGGGATGACGGATCATTTCAGCAAGCGAGAAAAATGGCTGAATGTATCGTTTGCTATGAAGTTTGAAGGCAGATGATCTTGCTAGCCTTCAACGGAAAACAAAGAGAAAATAAGGAGCAAATTATTTGGGGGCGAACGGTTTTACATTCGGATATCTGTTATTACTGTGCATGCTGATCATTGCTGTAATAACTGATATACGAAGTCATCGTATTCCCAACTGGCTAACTTTTCCGGCAATGATAGCAGGGGTCGGTTACAATGTGATTTCTGCCGGCACTGCCGGTTTGATCTTTGGAGTTGGCGGGCTTCTTCTCGGAATGGGGCTCTTGATAATTTTTTATGCGATGGGTGGCATGGGCGCCGGTGATGTTAAACTGATGGGCGCCGTGGGATCGATAATCGGGCCGCAAATGGTCATCTGGGCGACAGTTTACACAGCGCTTGCCGGTGGTATTTACGCGGCTGGCCTGCTATTGTTCCATCCGCGGCTTAAAGACAGAAGGATGGCGTTCGCGCAGGCGTTAAAAAATTTTATATTATTTCGGAATTTTAATTATAATAAGCCCATACAGGAGCAAACAGTTCCAAAGCTTTGTTATGCTGTTGCCATAGCTTCCGGAGCCATTATGGCAGTTATTTCTAAAGCTGTATGAACCATTTTGGTTGCCTTTTTGCAGACAGGAAACAGGGAAGGCTGAATTCAAAAAAACAGTTGTCGATAATCTTCAATAAAGTATAATTTATCAAGGGGTTCCGTCACAAAAGAAAAGAAAAAAAGCAGTGCTTAAAAAGAGAGGAGTGAGGGTGAGGCGATGAAGAAAAGCATATCTTTGGTGGTATTGATTGCGGGAATAATCGTGGCTCTTCTGGCAGGTGTCGGCACATTTACCTGGCTCCAGAAGCGAGCAGCCGTTCAGACTCAGACAGTTGCAACTCAACCCGTGGTGGTTGCGGCGGCTGACCTGTCCTGGGGCAAAGTATTGGATGCGCAGCAGGTAAAGACTGTTAATTTTCTCAAGGCCAGCCTGCCACAGGGATACTTTACAAAACCCGAGGATGTAGCGGGAAGGACACTCCTTTATCCCGTCAAGACAGGAGAACCGATTTTTGAAACGCAGCTCGCGCCGACCTCTGTTAAGGTGGGAGGGGTGAGCGCCATCATTTCTAAAAACAAACGGGCCATCGCTGTCAAGGTTGACAAGATCATTGGTGTCTCCGGTTTTATAAACCCGGGCAGCCATGTTGACGTGCTGGTTACCATCGAAGGGATGACCAAAACTGTTCTGGAGAATGTGCTTGTCCTAACGGTCGGACAGCAGATGGAAAAGGCCGGTCCCCAGGAAAAAGCGGTGCCTGTGGACGTGATTACAATGGAGCTTTCATCAGAAGAATCGGAAAAACTTGCTCTGGCCGCGACTGCGGGAAAGATCATTCTGGCTTTACGTAATCCGACGGATACGGATTCGGTCGTCACCAAGGGCGTTACGGTACCCGTCCTCCTTTCTTCCCTGGGAACTCCGGCGGCGGCCAAAGCAGTGTCAGCGGACAGGCCTAAAAGGCCGATAACCGTGATTCATACGAATAAACCGGTTTACGTGGTGGAGGGCATTAGAGGAGGCTCGGTCACTGAATACAAATTTAACAAGGAGGAAGAATAATGAGATTCAAGATAAATGGAAATAACATAGTTCTTCTGGTCATTCTTGCCCTCTTTCTGTTTCTTCCGATCGCGGGTATGGCCGCAGGTCCGGAACGAGTAAGCATCAACACGGCTAAAGCGGATAATCTCAACATAACCAGCGGTAAGTCAGTCATCCTGGAAAGTGACATTCCAATCAAGCGCTTTTCCATTGCCAATCCCGGCATTGCGGATCTCATTGTTCTCACGCCACGTCAGGTCTATATTACGGGCAAGGCGCTGGGAACAACAAACCTGAGTTTCTGGGGAGATGGAAACAAGCTCTTTGCCACCTTTGATCTGGAAGTGACGCCGGATGTATCCTCTCTTAAAAATAAGCTGCATAAAATTTTCCCCGATGAAAAAGATATCAGGGTTTCTACAGCGGGAGACAGCGTTGTTCTGGCGGGTACCGTTTCCAATGCAGTAAATCTTTCGCATGTGCTTGCCATAGCTGAATCCTATGCTTCCGCAGGAAAAGATAAAAAACAGCGCCTGATCAACCTCCTTGAAGTGGGAGGCGTACATCAGGTTATGCTCGAGGTAAGAATTTCCGAAATGTCCAAGTCTCTGGGCAGGAAAATAGGCGTTAATTTCAACGCGATAGATACATCGGGCAAGAGCGGAAGCGTATCTTTTATGAGTAATCTGGCTAATACTAATACAGCTTATAATTGGACGAGGGGAACAGATGGAAGCATCTCTATTCTCCCGAAAGCTATCGATGCAACCCTGAGTGGTATTCTCAGTATATCGAAGGTAACCGGTGACCTCACGTGGATGGCATTAATAGACGCTATGAAAGAGCGCGGTCTTATCAAGGTTCTTGCGGAGCCAACCCTTATTACCTTAAGCGGAAAGAAAGCCAATTTCCTAGCCGGTGGAGAATATCCTATCCCCGAGGTGGACAAAAATGGAAATCTGACCACAACCTTTAAAACTTTTGGTGTGGCCCTCAACTTTACTCCCACCGTTTTGGGCAACGGGAGAATCAGCATGGATGTCACTCCGGAAGTTTCTGATCTGGATTTTACCAATGCCGTTTACCTTAACGGCTATTTTGTGCCGGGCCTGAATACCCGAAGAGTATCGACAACAGTGGAGCTTGCCGACGGTCAGAGCTTTGTCATTGCCGGTTTGCTCAGAGAAGATGTGAAGGAAGCGGTCAAGAAAATACCCCTTCTGGGTGAAATACCAGTACTGGGTGTTCTCTTCAGCAGCTCTCAGTTCCAGAAGAACGAGACCGAACTGGTCATCATCGTCACTCCCCATCTTGTCAAGCCGGTTGACTTGGCGAAGCAGACCTTGCCGACCGACCAGTTTGTAGAACCCAATGATTTAGAATTTTATCTGCTCGGCTTTTCGGAAGGTATCGGCAGCAGCCAGACCAGTACTGAAACAGTCTCTCAACCTTCGATCAGCGGAGGCGGTGGACTGGATGGCGACTTCGGCCACATTATTCCATAAGGAGGAATATTTATGAGACGTTTACTCTTTGCATTAACAGGCGCGGCGACGGTAATCATCCTCCTGGGCGGGTGCGTGGCCAGCAGGATTGACGCGGATTTCGGGACATCCTATAAATTATCCAAGATCAATCAGATTATTAATCCCGAAGCTGAGAAAAATCTGGAACCAGTTAACGGGTTAAGCGGCATGGCAGTTGAAGGTGTGATTGACAGGTACGAGACCGGTTTCAGAAAAGAGAAACCCGCGCCGACCTACACCCTGACAGTTGGTGGCTTTGCAAGCGGTCAGTAATTAAAGCAGGGGCTTAGTATGAAAAAGCTAAATGAACGCGGTGTTTCCGCCGTGGAGTTTGCGCTAATATTGCCGGTATTGGTGCTGATACTGTTTGGTATTGTTGAATTTGGTTTGATTCTTTATAACCAGCAGGTGATCACCAACGCGAGCCGGGAAGGTGCACGAGCGGGAATACTTTTTGCGTCGACAAGACCAACCGAGCAAGAAATCAAAGATGTAGTTGCTAATTACACAAGTGATCATTTAGTAACCTTTCAAAATGGAACAAGTTCCAATCCAACAGTTCCTACAGGCCCCTGTACTGCATTTGGCAGCAATCTCACAGTCACGGTTACTTACCAGTATACGTTTTTGATGCTGGACAATTTAGGATTTACTGGGCCCAATTTGACAGCCAGTACCACAATGAGATGTGAATAGTTCGGTATTTGCAGATATGAAAAAGAGTAATCTCTCAAAATTGTTGAATGATAAGGGTGTGACAGCCATTATTGTGGCTCTTGTGCTTACGGTATTAATTGGAATTGCCGCATTAGCCATCGACATAGGTTACCTGACTGTGGCTAAGAATGAGGCCCAAAATGCGGCCGATGCCTCGGCACTGGCAGGAGCACGCCAGATGGCAGAAAATTATGGCTCTTCCAACGTTGATCTTACCCTGAATGTTGAAAATGTGGCTCAAAATATCGGGGGAGCGAATCGCGTAGATAAAAAAAATCTTTTTTCGGACAATATGGTCATACAAATAGGCAAATGGTATCCATCAAATTCTACATTTATTACACCGGCTAATGTTCCTGATGCCGTTTGTGTGGAGGTGAAGAGGGAACCAGGGTTGACGAGTGGTCCGATTAGTACTTTTCTTGCACCGGTTATCGGCAAATATAATTATAACATCAATGCAAAATCTTGTGCGTATCTTACCGGTCCCTGCGAAGGAAAGCCTACAATTCCACTTGGCATCTCACTGGACTGGTTTGATAACCACGTCTGTAATGCACCAGATATCATTGAGCTGAATGCCACGACATCCAGCTGCGCGGGTTGGACTAATTTATCGTCTGATCCGTTCAAGTCTCTGGACGTTCAGTGTATGATTAATTGTACTGTTTGTTCTGATTCTGCAATATGTCCTTCAGGCTCTACAGACACTCGATGCACTGAGGCGTGTAGCTCCTGTTCAAGTTCACCATGTAAAAATCGCCCTAAGACGACACCTGAAGTGGAGCAAAATGATCCGATAGAATTCGGTGGTGGTTCAGTTACTGATATTTATAGGGCATTACAGAGACTTTGGTCATTGAAATGCACGATTGGTGCTGATGGTATATGTAGATGGGAGACATTTGTGGTCGTTTATGATGATGGGGATCCCAATGCTTATTGCGGCAATCCGAACAAGGAGTATGTGATAAGCACCTTTGCTAGTTTGGTTCTAACCAATGTTATTCCTACAGGAACAAATATGGGAGTATACGGAACCGTGGCTTGTCGTTCAACAGATGAACCAGGGGGCTGTGAAAATGCGGGCACAGTGAATAAAAGTCCTCATTTAGTAAAATAGAAAAGGGTGATTAAAGTCTTAAGAGCCTTATAAAAAGTGACAATAGAAATTATAATGTGTCGAAAGGAAAATGAAATATAATGGGAGAAAGAGAGTTAACGGTCCGGCTTGAAAATGTGAATGCCCGGGCGAAAGAAACTTTCGCGGAAATCATTCGTTCCGTCAAGGGTCTTGAACTGGTTGATTCAAAAGATCATTGCAGCTTATTGATTCTCGAAGTGGGTCGTGATCCGGAGGAGGACTTCAGGCGCATCAATGAAATCAAGGAATCGCACGAAGCCAAAGAAATTTTTCTCACCGCAAAGGAAGCGGATACCGACCTGCTCATCCGGGCTCTCCGGACAGGGGTCAAGGAATTTTTCCCCCAGCCTCTCAAGAGAGAGGACGTTGTCGAAGCTTTCCTGAAGTTTATTCGTAAACATGTTGAAGAAAAAGAAACAATGTCCAAGGCGGTCAAGGGAAAGATTTTCACAGTCTTTGGAGCAAAGGGAGGCGCGGGAACGTCAACGATTGCCGTCAATCTCGCGACAGGAATGGCGCAACTGAAAGGCAATCCATCGGTGGCCCTGGTGGATATGAATCTCCTTTCCGGCGATGTTCCTCTGTTTCTGAACATGAAATCCGTTTTCAACTGGGTTGAGGTGGCGCGCAACATCTCACGGATGGATGCCACGTATCTGATGACGGTTCTTCAGAAACACGCAAGCGAGGTTCATGTGCTGCCGGCGCCAATGAAGATGGGGGAAGATACAAGCTCGGATTCAGACTTGCTTTCCAAGGTGGAACGAGTGCTCGAAATCATGCGGTCTATTTTCGATTTCGTCATCATTGATGGCGGCCAATTGCTGGGGCACATCTCAACTTATCTCATCGGGATATCGAATAAGGTGCTGCTGGTGACCATACCCAGTCTTCCGGGCATCATCAACTCCAAAAGGCTCATTGATGCGTTCAGCGATCTCGGTTATCCGTCCGTCAACACGATCGTGGTCATGAACCGCTTTAATCAGAAGGCCGGTGTGTCGATTGACGAGGTACGCAAAATGCTCAAAAGAGATATCCGCTGGAGCATTCCCAATGACTACCGGAGTACGATGAATGCCATTAATACAGGCATTCCCCTGACTAAGAGCGCACCCAAAGCCGACGTAACAAGCACCATTCTGAAACTGGCTGAAGAACTTTCGAGTGGAAAAATCGACACGGTGAAAACAAAGAAATCTTTTTTTGACAGATTCTAAGGATGATCAATTTGTATATTTAAGGGGGAATTTTTGAATCCGCGCAATATTAAACCACAGTCTTTCACAGAGACCAATGAATATAATGAAATGAAAGTAAGGCTTCACGAGCGCCTGCTGGATATCCTCAATCTTGCCTTGATTGACACGCTGGATAAGCCGACACTGCAACGGGAAATAAGAAAAGCGGTTGAATATCTTTTCTCCCAGGGAGAGGTAACGCTTCCCCTGAATGCGAAGGAAAAAGAACAGCTTTATGTGGAGATACAGGACGAACTGTTGGGCCTTGGTCCCATAGAACCGTTTATGCACGATCCGACCGTGACCGATGTGCTTGTCAATACCTACAAGCAGGTCTATGTGGAACGTTCGGGAAAACTGCACTTAACCGGCGCTCGTTTTAAAGATGATGCGCATCTCAAAAAGATCATTGACCGGATTGTGTCGGCCGTCGGACGCCGGATTGACGAATCCTGCCCCATGGTGGATGCCAGACTGGCCGACGGTTCCCGTGTGAACGCCATTATTCCTCCTTTGGCCATTGACGGCCCCAGTCTTTCCATCAGACGCTTTTCAGTCGATCCTTTGGAAATGGAGGATTTGATAACCCTTGAATCATTGACCCCGGAAATAGGGGAATTGCTCAAAGGAATCGTAAAGGCGAGACTCAATGTGCTGATTTCCGGCGGTACGGGAACGGGGAAAACTACGTTGCTCAATGTTCTTTCCAGATTTATTCCCAGCAGTGAACGCATTGTGACAGTGGAAGATTCGGCGGAGTTACAACTCAAACAGGAGCATGTGGTGCGTCTTGAGACAAGACCTGCCAATATTGAAGGGGAGGGTGAAATTACCCAGCGTGACCTTGTGAAGAACTGCCTTCGTATGCGACCGGACAGAATCATCGTGGGCGAAGTGCGCGGAGACGAAGTGCTGGATATGCTTCAGGCCATGAACACCGGCCATGACGGATCGCTTACCACCATCCATGCCAATTCTCCCCGCGACGCGCTTCTCAGGCTGGAGACGCTGGTGGCGATGTCCGGACTCACTATCCCGAACGAAGCGGTAAGGAGATATATCAGCTCGGCGCTGGATGTCATCATTCAGGTGGCCCGTCTGATGGATGGCACAAGAAAGGTTGTGTCTTTCCAGGAAGTCATCGGTATGGAAGAAAACACCATTACCATGCAGGAGGTTTGCTGCTTTGAGCAGACGGGTGTTGACGCGAAAGGCAAGATTCTGGGGAGTTTCCGCACCAGGGGATTACTGCCCAAGTTTTTCGAGAAATTCAAGGTGCAGGGCATTCCTGTTCCCAGTGAAATGTTTCGCACAACCAAAGAGGATATCCTTAAACTCGGGAGGCGGTAATGACTTTTTTCATCGCAGCCGCTATAGCTATCGCGGTGTTCTGTATTATAGAAGGCCTTTTTCTTTTCATCAGGGGCAGAGAAAATCCGGAATTGAAGCGGATTCAAAAACAGCTCAAAGAACTCTCCCATCAGGAAAAACTCAGCGGTGCTGATGAGACCTTGCTGCTTCATTTGCGGCCCTTGAGCGATGTGCCCTGGCTCAATAAGTTTCTCCTGAGATTTCCTCTGGCCAAAAAAATGGATCTTTTATTAATCCAGGCGGATGTTTCTTACACGCTGGGAGTTTCTTTTCTGCTTTCCGTGGTATTAGCCCTCATCGGTTTTCTCCTGGTTTTCATGTTTACGCGCATTTTCGTATTTTCACTTTTCGGACTGGCTCTTGGGGTGGTACCTTTTTTGGTGGTCAGTTTTATAAAAAATCAAAGAATGAAGAAATTCGAGGAACAACTGCCGGATGCCCTCGATATGGTTGCCCGCTCACTCAGGGCGGGGCATGCGCTGGGCAGCGGCCTGGAACTGGCGGGGCAGGAGTTTGCCGAACCACTGGGACCTGAATTTACCAAAACAGTCACCCAGATTTCCTACGGAGTCAGCCTTGAGCAGGCCCTGCGTAACATGGCTCAACGCGTGGACTGTCCTGACCTCAAGTTCCTCGTGGTTTCCGTTGCCATACAGAGGGAAAGCGGTGGGAATCTCGGTGAAATCATGTCGAACATTGCCAGAATCATCAGAGAGCGGTTTAAGCTTCGGGGAAAGATTCAGACGCTCGCGGCAGAGGGGAAATTTTCTGCAGTCGTTTTGATTATTCTTCCTTTTCTTGTTGGTTTAATCCTTTTCTTTGTTAATCCAGCCTACATGAAGGAATTACTGTATGATCCGAAGGGGCGGATGCTCATTGCCCTGGCGATTGGGATGATGCTTGTGGGGGTTTACGTTATGAAAAGGATAATCGATATCAAAGTGTAAGGGGGGAGTGACGCGATGGCTTTTTTGATAGCACTGGTGGCTTTCCTGGCGGTAATGCTTATCGTTATAAGCGTCTTTATGTTTTTGCGTGAAAGAGAACAGGAAACCGCGCTTTCGGCGAAAGTGATGGAATTTACGGGAGAGGCCGATCACGAAATTGTCCAGGAAAATATGACACTGCCTCAAGAACCTGTGGCAAGACAGTTTGCTCTGCTGATCCGTTATTTCGGAAATCGCTTAAAGCCCAAAGATAAGAATGAACTTTCTCTCATCCAGAAAAGATTTCAGAGAGCCGGTTTAAGAAGCAGACACGCGCTGGTCGTTTTTTTCGGTTCTAAAGCTGTTTGTGCCATTTGCCTTGCCGTGATTTTTGTTGCTGTCATTTTACTGTTTAAAATCAAGATGTCGTTTATGATGGGCATCGTGCTGGTCGTATTGCTCAGCTTGTACGGTTTTTATCTGCCGAACCTATGGCTTTCTTACAAGACATCCCGCCGGCAGGAGACGATCCGGGAAGGATTTCCGGATGCGCTGGATCTGCTGGCTGTTTGTGTTGAAGCCGGTATGGGTCTCGATGCCGCGATTAAAAGAGTTGGCGATGAAATGCAACTCAGCAACAAGGTGCTCAGCGATGAATTCCGGCTTCTCAACCTGGAAATGAGGGCGGGTAAAGAGAGAAAAGACGCTATGAAAAGCATGGCGGACAGAATAGATCTGGAAGATGTAAGCAGTTGGGTTTCCCTGTTGATTCAGACTGATAAATTGGGAACCAGTATTTCTCAGGCTCTCCGGATTCAATCCGATACATTACGCACCAAGCGTTCGCAACGCCTGGAAGAAATCGCGGCCAAAATCCCCGTAAAATTGCTATTCCCGACAATATTTTTCATTTTCCCCGCGCTGTTTGTCGTGATTTTAGGTCCGGCAGCGATACGCATTATAAGAATAATGGCGCAACATTGAAAAAATGGAGGAATGACCATGAGCAGGAAAATAATCGTAGTTTTTGTATGCTCTATCTTTTTGGTTCTTACTGTCTCCGCCTGCTTAAGCAGCAAGGATCAGGCGATAGTAACGAATCTGAAAACATTTGCTAAAACGATGCGACCGGTCAAGGGAAATCCCGATTCCCACTATTATCTGGCACGTTATTATCAGGACAGGGGAAAACACCGGGAAGCGATTGTGGAGTTTGAAAAGACGATTGCCATCACACCCGATAACGCCAGGGCGCTCTACGCGATGGGCGTGTCTTACGATCATCTCCGCGAATTCAAACTCGCCTCCGAGTGCTATAAAAAAGCGCTGGCCCTTAATCCGGAATCAGCCCATATCTACTTCAACAACATAGGGCAGTCTTTATTCATGCAGGGGAAATATGACCCGGCAGTCAGGTCTTTCGAAAAGGCCGTAACTTATAATGAAGAATTTCCCAATGCCCGTATCCATAACAATCTTGGCCGGGCCTATGCCATGAACGGCCAGTACAATCTTGCGCTGTCCGAATTTGTAAAAGTCAACAATGGAGCGATGGCTGAATCCATTCTTAATCGCGTGTTGTCGGAGTCCGAAAAACAAACTCCGGCGCCGGTATTGGCAAAAGTAAAATTAGACGATCAGACAAAAGCATTTTCCGCGAAGGTTGCCGGTTTTCTGGAAAATCGGACCATCGCCATAGCGAAAGCCCAGCAGGAGAAAAACGCAGCGCTGAATGTTGCTCAAACGCAGCAGTCCACGGGGAATGCAGCCAAGGTCTGCATGGAAGTACAAAACGGCAACGGCGTAAAATTTTCAGCGCGCAATATGAAAGACTATTTGAATAAAAAAGGTTTTAACGTAACCCGCGTGAATGACGGCATTCAAGTTGCCGGAACATTCATCTATTATGAAAAGGGTTACGAGAAAGAGGCGAAAATACTGGCGAGCCATATACCGGTTGCGGCCAAACTGAAGGAAGTCACCAGTCTTGATGTGCCGCAAATAAAAATCAGACTGCTTGTCGGTCAGAACATGATTCGGCAGACTATGAACAAGCCTGTCCAGGATTCCAATACTCGTAATAACTGGATCGGGGCGTAATTTTTAAACGGCTAAAAAAGGAACTCAATGACCGGTAAAAAACGTTTTGCAGCATTTTTGTTCGTAATGGTTGGCGTGATGGTTCTCTGCTGTTGCGCCTCCGGCAACAATCAGCAAAAGACGTCCGGCGCTTACGACAAAATGATTGATCTGCAAAAGCGCAAGGCAATGGCTGTCCGGGCGGAGGAACCGGATTTGCCGGCCGGTTTTGAAGCGACGGCGGAAACACATGAGAAGATGGGAGATGCTTACGCCCGGCAGGGTGATACGGTTTCCGCTTTGACAGAATACCAGAAGAGCCTCGAGAAAAATGCGCAAAGAACATCACCCGTCTTTAAAACGGGCATGATTTTTCTGGGCAAGGAATTAACGGATGAAGCCATTGCCGAATTTGACAAGGTTCTTACCAGGGAGCCGCAAAACGCTTCCGCCTGGTACGGAAGAGGACGGGCGCTGTTTCAGCAAAAAAAAATAGATCTGGCCAAAAGAGATCTGGGCGAGGCTCTGAAACTTGACGATAAAATGTGGCAGGCGAACGCTTTGCTGGGAGTGATTTTAGATACAGAAAAAAAACATGAGGAGGCTCAGGAGGCATACAGAAAAGCGCTGGCGGTTCAAACCGGTTCAGCCGCGGTTTACAATGATCTGGGAGTTTCCCTGTATCTCAGCGGCAAATTCGACAAGGCTGCGGAAGCTTTCCTGAAGGCTTTCAATATCAATCCTGAGAATCGCCGCATCTGCAACAATCTGGGGCTGGCGCTTTACAGGTTGGGCAATACGGAAGATTCCCTGGAGGCATTTAAACGAGGCGGCACCGAGTCGTCGGCATATAACAATCTCGGCTACCTGCAGATGAAGGATAAACAGTACCAAAAAGCGATGGCGGCTCTTGAAAGAGCGATAGAGACCAATCCATCGTATTACACACGGGCGCAGAAGAATCTCGACAAAGTCAAGGCGGCGCTGAAACAGACTGATAATAAGTAGGTGTGCAATCTCCGGGCAAACGGGGACATGATAACCGGTATAATGATATTTAATGAATAAAAAACATAAGAATAATGTGAGGGCAAAAAAGGGAGGTCAGGTATGAAAAGGTTGTTCTTGGTGATGGCAGTTTTGCTGGCAGTCCTTGTTTCAGCATGCGGTTTCGGCAGTGATAGTGGTAGTACCGGGGCAAATGTAACAGCAACATCAAACCTGGGTTCTCATACCTATATCCAGTTTGATTCGGCAACTCCTGAGATAATCGGAGTAAAGGGAACGAGTTCATCAACATTGCCCCAGGGTTCCGTTGTTAAATTCAAGGTGGTGGACAGTGCCAATAACGGGAAAGCTGATGTGAGAGTTAATTTCAGTCTAATACCGGAAACCGCTCCCGGAGGAATAAAACTTACACCTACATCGGCTAAATCTGATACCGATGGTTATGTCGCGACAACCGTTACTTCGGGAACAATACCGACACCGCTATGGGTGGTTGCAACCATAAGTGGCAGCGATCCAGAAATTAAAAGTCAATCTCATCTTCTGACAATAACGACAGGTCTGCCCACGCAGGATTTTTTCTCACTTAGTGTCGAAACTTTCAACATAGAGGGTTTGATGTATGACAATGTGACCACTTCTTTAAATATAATTGCTTCAGATCGTCTGGGAAATCCTGTGCCTGACGGAACAGAGGTCAACTTTATTACGGAGGGAGGGCATATTGATGAAGGATCTCATGCTGTTTGCAGCACTGTAGGTGGATTATGTAAGGTTACATTCCGAAGTGCTGAATTCAGGCCTTTAAATGGCCGCGTGACGATACTGGCTTATGCAATCGGTGAAAAAAGTTTTGCCGATGCAAACAATAATAATATATACGATGAGGGTGAAATTTTTTATGATATCGGCGATCCCTACATTGATAACAACGAAAACGGAATCTGGGATGCAGTAGAATTTTATATACCTTCCACCATTTCGGGGTCTTTGGCCTGTATGACTCAACCTGATTTGACCCCTCTGCCAGACAATTACTGGAATGTGCCCAGCAGGGGAAATAGTTGCAATGCTCAATGGGGACAAAACTATGTTCGACGCAGCGCTGTTATAATTCTTTCCGGATCTTACGCTTACATAACACCGACTACCGTTAATATGAATTGCTCATGCCAAAGAAGTTTTAGTTTACTGTTGACGGATGTAAATGGAAACCCCATGCCGGCAGGAACCACAATAGAAATAGGCACCAATTATGTTTATTACATACCTAACGGAGATACCAAAAAGAAACTTGCTGACGTAACTATTACGGCTGGTTCACCTGTTTTAAGTACCATACATCCGACATCATTTATCTTGGATGTGAATGCAGACTGTTCGGCGGGAGCACCTGTTGCTTGTCCATCAGGGACTGTGAACGTAGTTGTTACGACTCCAATGGGAAATATTACAACTATTCCCATTACGGTGAATTAAGAAGTTCTCTCGATAGAGACGACTATTTTTTATTGATTATTACTTATGGCGATAAAAATTATCAGCAATAAATTCAGCAAGAAGGAAGGGGCGCAAACTCAAACGCCTGATGGGGATTCGACTAAGAAGGAAGGAAAGAAGTTTAATCCCAGATGGGGAAAGCCGGTTATTGTGCGTTCCCCTGCAAAAGCAAAGAAGCCCCAGCCTGCCATTACTTCTTACGTAACGCCGCCTTCCCCTCCGAAAAAAGAGGAAGAAACCGCGAAAGTCGATGTCATTGTCCCGGAAGTGGACAGGCCGGCTCTCGCAAATTTTTCGGCTACCGAATCCAATCTTCACGCGACCAATGTTGAATCAGTACCTGCAAACGCTCCTTTTCCTGAGCCACAGGTACATCCGGTTCCTTCTTTTTCAAAACCTGACTATAGTAATATCATTCAACATCTGGAGGCGAAAGAATCAAAGAGCAGGAAACGGGTCGGAATAGCTGTCGCCGCTGTGATCTTAATATGCATTGCGTTAGGTTACATATATTTTCCGAAGCCGAAATCTGAGCAGGTCGCGGAACATGCCGTTCCATCTTTTCCACAGGAGGCTGTCGTCACCGCGCCGGCTGTCGCAGTTAAGCCTGCAGCGCCTGTTGCCGTTCCGCAAAAAGATCCGAAGATGGTGCGCGAAGAAGAGATCAAGAAGTTCATTGATCAATGGCTGGCCGGATGGCAGTCGGGAGACATTAAGACTTACGGGGCGTGCTACGCGACGGATTTCGAGTCCAAGGGGAAAAACCTGGATGCGTGGATTGCCTATAAAACCAATGTATTTAAAAAAAGCAAAAATATCAGAGTCACGATTGATGATCTGCGGATATCGTCGGATGAAAACGGGGCGCGGGCTGTCTTCACCCAACACTACAGTTCCGCGATCAATAAAGATGCGGGACGGAAGACCCTGGAGCTCAAAAAAATAAATAATGAGTGGAAAATATACAGAGAAATAATGTGACCGTTCTGGCAAATTATCCATTTACATTTTACTTCTTATCGGATAAAAAACCAGATAGTTATGAAATATTGAGATGATTCATAAAAAGGAGGAATTATGAAGAGAGCTTCTTACCCTTTTGTTGTTGTGCTCATTTTAGCAGCATTTTTTCTTTTAACCTTTTCACCTGTTTCATCAGCGGCAGAAGACCTTTACGCCACGAAAAAACCGGAGGTTATTTATAATCCGGTTTACCTGGGAGCTTTCGGTGGCTGGGTCATACCTGACGATCTCCGGGTGGAGGAATACGGGGAGAAAGATAAAATTCAACTTGATAACAGTTGGACGGCCGGTGCCAAGATCGGTTTTATTTTCCCGTTCCAGTGGCTGGCTTGCGAACTGGAGTATTCATATCTGAACGATCAGGATGTTGCTGATTCTTCAATGAATGAATATTACAAGGCAAACAATCTGATGGCCAACCTGATCTTAAGGTATCCCAAAGGTGTGATCAGACCCTATATAGGAGCCGGCGCGGGCTGGTCCTGGGCGGAATTCGGCTCAGATGATGAAAGTGAATCCTATGATGATTTCGGATGGCAGGCACTGGCCGGAATTAACGTCAAGATCCTTCCCAGTCTGTCAGTGGATTTTGGATACCGGTTCTTCAGAGGCGATTACGAAATCGATGATGTGACCGATGCCGCCATCGAAGATCATATGGTTCTCCTGGGCCTGAATTACCACTTCGGTGGTGCAAAGCCTTTGCCTCCGCCTCCTCCGGCACAGGCGGCCGTTGAAGAAAAAAAGTGTCCCAATACGCCTGCCTGTTGCATTGTCGATTCAGATGGTTGTCCGTTTGATGCAGATAAGGATGGCGTTTGCGACGGTTGTGATAATTGCATTGATACGCCTGATGGGTGTCCCGTCGATGCGGAGGGTTGCCCCGTTGATTCGGACAAAGACGGCGTGATTGACTGCCTGGATAAATGTCCCAAAACACCTGCCGGTGTAACGGTTGATAAGAATGGTTGTCCTCCTGCGGCTCCGGTTGTTAAGGAAGATCAACCCAAAATAGAGAAAGAGATCGTAGAAAAGGGAAGAACAACTCTTAATATATTGTTTGATTTCGACAAAGCCACCATCAGAAAAGGCTCCTTTAAAGATATTGATGCGCTCGCCGTTGTGATGAAGAAATATAAGGATATCAATATAACCATAGAAGGACATACGGATAATAAAGGAACTGCCGCATACAATAAGAAACTTTCCCAGCAGCGCGCTGATACGGTCAAAAAATACCTTGTTGAAGAAGCAGGTATTGATGCCAAGCGCCTGACTGCCAAGGGTTTCGGATTTGAGAAACCTGTCGCTTCCAATGCAACGCAGGAAGGACGTCAGAAAAACAGACGTGTAGAAGCAGCGGCCGATTACATAATCAAAAAATAGAAATAACTTATTGTGAAACTCAAATTTCAAAAACGAAGTGAATTGAAATTTGTAAGTTGAACAATCCCGCAAAGCGGAGGGTATAATACCCCGCAGCTTGCTGCGAAATGAGGGTCCAGGGCTTGCCCTGGGGTTTATACCCGTGATTTTAGATGAGAAAAGCCCGTGACGGTTTCGCCACGGGCTTTTTTTGTGGAAAGAATAACGCTTCCCTTATCCCTTGCTGACGGGTTTTAATTGATCAATAATGTATCCCTGAATGGCGTCAATGTTGAGTTCCTGCAAAAGCCGCAACTGGTTTTCGGTCTCGACTCCTTCAGCGATCACGACGATATCAATGCTGTGGGCCACGCTGCAAATGGAACTGATGAAGAAACGGCTGTCGCTGTCTTCCCCTTTGAGCTCATCCGTGTAAGCCCGGTCAATTTTTACGTAATCCGGGCGCAAGGACTGCAGGTATTTTAAATTTCCGCAACTCTGACCGTAATGATCCAGGCCTATTTTATGGCCGGATGCGCGAATCATGGCGGCAAACGATTTGACCAGGTTTTCGTTCTGAACGGCACCGAATTCGGTAAATTCAAAAATTATTTTGGGTGCCTGTTCGGGCAAATCCGTCAAAGCGTTCTTCAGCCATTTCACAAAGGATTCATCCTGCAGGGAAGATATGGATAAATTGACTGCCATGGTATCGGCACCCAGCAGGTCGCGATCCAGTTTCAAGACTTCCTCCATAATAAGGCGATCCAGAGAGGAAATAAGTTTCAGACGTTCGGCAACAGGAATGAACACGCCGGCGTTGACGATCTCGCCTTTTTCCAGAATGATTCGGGAGAAAATTTCCTGATGGAAAAGGGTTTTCCTGTCTGCTGCTTTAACGACCGGCTGAGAATAAAGGACAATTTGTCGTTCCTGAAGAACTTTTTCCAGAGTTTCCTTCCACTGAATCTGGCCGAAGGTAGCCTTATCCGTACTTTCCACAAGGGTGCGGACATGCCAGGTATTGGAGCCGGCCTGCGTAGCCGTGGCCAGCGCCAGATCGGCCTCTGCCAGAAGTTGGCCAAGCGTTACCGGACGGTCGAAGGCACAGGCGCCGACATTGGAAACATTATCCGTTGCCGTGATATCCGCTGCCGCGAGCCCGCTGAGGACATTCGCGACTTCACTGCAAATCTGTTCCGCTTCGGCTGAAGGATAATCGGGCAGGAATAGTACAAAGTCACTTCCGGAAAGACGGGACAGAACAGAACGGGCAAGCCTGGTTGATATTTCCTGCAATAAAGCCGCCACTCTTTTCAATAATTCGTCGGCAACCAGAAATCCTCTTTGTTCATTGAGTATTTCCAGCCCATGAATACGAACCAGCAGTAGAATGCCTTTGATGACGCGTTCTTTATTATCCAGATAGGCTGTGACTTGGCTTTCGAAATAGCGGCGGTTGCCGATACCCGTCAAGGTGTCATTATAGGCGCGCACCCGCAGCGCTTCTGCCTGGATGACCTGCTCGGAAAACATTTCCTTCACTTTTTCCGTCATGCGGTTCATCACGAAAACAATACGCCGTAATTCTCTGGTTCGGGGAATTTTGGTCTGGATTTCATATTCCTTTCTGCACAGGGCTTCCGCCTGCTGTTCAACGCGAACCAGCGGACGCAGCAGCATCCGCAAACCAAAACCGCCGGCGATTAATATGAAAAGACCGCAGATCGCGAAAAGCAGGGTAGTGTGTTTAATGTCCTGCCATAGGCTGTTATAGGCGTAACCGGCATGACTTTTGACATAAATCGTGCCGGCCTGTCTCCAGCCGGATGTGACATAAGCATTGGCTTCCGGTACTTTCAAGGGAACCAGTTTGATAAACCATGCCGGGACTCCGTCAATGACCACCTTGAGGTTGCGCTCCAACAAAATATTTCCTTTGGGATCGATGAACCTGATGGTTTCGTAATATCCTCTGTCGAAGAGGGCATTGATCATCGTTTCCACGCTGACCATGTCGTCAGGATACTGCGAGATGGCCAAACTGAGAGAGCTGGCTGTGTCTTGGGCGTGAGATTCCAACTGGTCGGTCAGAAAAGTCCTGGTGCTGTCGAGTTTAACAATCCATGTTCCTAAAAGAAGAATTAGAAACAAGGAAACCGTGAAAATAATGAGTTGTCTGTAAAGAGTCATTAGTGCCTCCTGTTAAATTCCATGCTCTGTCATTCTTTGCAGAAGATCATTCCATGCCGTCAACCGGCTGCTTTTGCCTGCCAGTTTACCCTGTCCACGGCTGTGAGCCAGCCATAATCCCGAACCGTTAAAAGTAAATATGGGCAAAAGATCATTTCTTTGTGACGCCGGTCTGATGGAAGTAACCAGATTGTCGAGGATGACGGGATCTGCCCCCGGATCGCCGTAATATAACAGCACCATATGAAACATATTGTATTGTAACGCCTTGACATAGGCAATCCTGAGCTTTGTTTCAGAGACTCCCATCATTTTTAAACTGAAGTACTTCGCGATGGCAAAATCCTCACAATCTCCAGCGCCTCTGGAGAGACTTTCCACCGGCGTCGCCCAATAATCTTTTACGCCATACAGATCTGCGTCATTAACGAAAACGATGTTTTTATTGAAGAAAGAATTTACCCTCTCCAGTTTTTCCCTGTCCGAACCACCATCGTTCTTGATAATATCTTCCCAGGAAATCAGACGCGTTCGTGCCTCCTGTCCATACTTTTCCTGTGCTTTCTGGAGAACTCTGTCGTCAATGTGAAATTTTTCTTTGGTAAAAACCAGTCCCGTAAGGACGAGTCCGGCAAGAATAACGGCTGTAAACATGATATGCTTGATTTTATTACTATTTATGACATTTTTAAGAAGTGTCAAGATTCACGATCCCTTTTCCAAATGACGAGAGCAGATTGTTGACCCGGGACAACTTATACACTAAGTTATTAATTATTCAGCCTTTTTATAAGCACAGATTGTATATCCTGTCAAGGTGATTGATTTTTTTGCTTCGGTTTATGCGGCAGGGTCGGGCGAAAATTATGTAAAATGACAATTTTTAATAGATTGTACCAAGGTACAATAGATTGGCATTGCATAATGTGTAATACAAAATCAACTTTAGATTACTATAATAAATAAAAATAATTTTCATATATATTAAAGGAGAATTTTCATGGCCGAGATTAAAAAAACCGCAACGAGTGAAACAAGTCATCAGGTTACCGGAAAAGTAGCGATACTTTATGGAACCGTGAAAGCCATATCACCTGATGGGATCGTGCGGATTCTGAAGTTAAACAGCCCTGTTTATGCTGACGACCGCATCATTACTGGGGATGACGGAAGCATATCCATTGTTTTTAACACATTCCCTCCAACGCAACTGGATCTCGGCAGAGTATCGGAAGTCGTCGTTGATGAAGATGTTTATGGGGCGGTCACACCGGAGGTATCCGCTGAAGCATCGGCCGAGCAGAAGGCAATTCAGGATGCATTGTTAGCAGGTGATCAGCCCATAGAAGTTGACGCAACCGCCGCCGGTGCGGAAGCAAGTTCGGGCGGAGGTCATCCCACCTTTGTTGTAAATGCAGACTGGACCGCTGTAACCCCGGAAAGCGGCGCGGAAACGACCGGAATAACCTGGGGAACACCGGAAGGGCAACTTTATACCGCTTTGGAACAGGAAAATTCTGTTCCCACCATTACTGTTGATACCGGTGAAGGCGGCGGCGGAACCGATCCGGGCACCGGCGGGGGTACGGGTACCGGCAATGACAGCAGCAACGTCATTGGCAGTAACGATATAGTATATGAAGCAGGTCTTCCCGGAGGGTCCGATGGCAGCGCCGCGACAACGGCCGGCGGTACGTTTATCATATCCGATCCGGATGGATTGGATGATATCGTCAGCATTACGATCAACGGCACAACCATTCCGATTAACGACGTGGTGGGTACTGAGATCAATGGCACTTATGGAACGCTGATCATCACGGGATACGACAGTGCGACCGGTCAAGGTACCTATACCTATGAATTAACCTCTCCGACAATAGATGGACCCGGCACGGAGACAGACGTATTTAATATTAGCACGACGGATCAGTCAGGAGCAACTTCCGATCCGGCAGCGATTACCATTGAAATCGCTGATGACTTGCCCAACGCGGTTGATGATGTTCAGACCATTATGGAAGATGACACGGCGGCGATTACGGGAAATGTATTTGATAACGATGTTCATCCCAACGGCGAGCGTGGCGCCGATGCACCGGTGGTGTTTGATGAATGGACGGGCAACACGACAGCCCAGTATGGCACGTTTGTCCCCGGGGCTGACGGCACCTATACCTACACGCTGGACAATAATAACCCCGCGGTTCAGAATTTAGGAGCAGGGCAGACCCTGACGGAGACCTTCACCTACCAGATTGTGGATGCCGACGGCGATATAGACACGGCAACCCTGACCATCGTTATTAATGGTGCTGAGGAACAGCCGATAGTCAGTATTATGGCTGGCACAGGCGTGGAAGGCGGCAGCGCTCTGGAAGGCAATCCTGTCACCTTCACCGTGTTCCTGGATAAGGCGGTTGATGTGGACACCACAGTTAACGTGAAAGTCGTTGGTGTTGCCGGTGATACCGCGACGCCGGGTGCCGACTATACGCAGATAGTCACCTTACCCGTTACCATTCCTGCCGGTTCGACGAGCGCCACATTCGATGTCGGTACTTTGATAGATCAGTTGCAGGAAGGCAGCGAAACTTTTACTGCCGAGATTATCAACGCCAGCAATGCAAACGGTGTGGTAGAGATCGCGACAGGCAGCGCCATTGGGACCATCCTTGACAACTACATTCCGCCGGTCGTTTCTATCGGCACGGGTATTGAAGGTGGCAGCGCGCTGGAGGGCCAACCTGTTACATTCACTGTTTCTCTGGATAAACCGGTTAACGTGGACACCACGGTTACTGTGCAGGTTACTGGCGCTGCCGGCGACACGGCCACAGCGGGCGACGATTATGTACCGGTAACCACTTTGACCGTTACGATTCCTGCCGGTTCTACAAGTGCGACCTTTAATGTAAACACCATAGACGATACATTGATTGAAAACAGTGAGACATTTACCGTCGGGATCATTGGTGCAACTAACGCTAACGGTCCCGTGACCATCGGAACCGGTAGTGCCGTGGGCACAATATTGGACAATGATTATACGGATGGCAATGAAGTTGTCAGCACACCGGAAGACACACCGGTCAACGGCAATGTTCTGGACAATGCTTCACCGAACCCGACGGGTGATGGTTCAGTCTATGTAACAACCTTTACGGTAGAAGGTTCGACTTACAACGCCGGTGAGACCGCAAACTTGACGGCAGGCCAGATCACGATTAATGAAGATGGTTCATTCACTTTTATACCGGCACCAAATTACAATGGCCCGGTGCCCGAAATCACATATGAAACCACGGACAGCAACGGAACGGACACCTCGACGCTGACGATCAACGTGACGCCGGTGGACGACACGTTTACGGATGACAACGAGACGAGGACGACGCCGGAAGACACCTCGATCAACGGGAACCTTTTGGACAATACGACGCCG
>Ga0208459_1000145_pt1 | contig 97844 bp, 86 predicted proteins | sample AD_UKC087_MetaG_FD_184433 | JGI IMG/M metagenome (GOLD analysis project Ga0208459, IMG submission 184433) | Active sludge microbial communities of municipal wastewater-treating anaerobic digesters from USA - AD_UKC087_MetaG (SPAdes) (version 2) | ecosystem: Engineered > Bioreactor > Anaerobic >... | reverse complement strand
TATTTGATGGTAGCACCATTACCACGCATGAAATCAGCTAGTTTCTTGACTAGGTGTTGAGCTTGAGCAACAGCCATTCCATAACCTGGAACGATGATTACACTTTTTGCTTGTTTGATTACATCAACAACAGAGGTTTTGGTTTGAACTTTCTCTTCAGGAACTATTGGATTATTAATTTCTGACAATACCTTGGCAATTGTATCACTAGCATTACCAAGCTCTAAATAAAGGTTCTCTTTTCTTTGATAGATTGGATTTTCAACACCAGCATATCCTGGTTTTAAATCATAGTTGAAAATGATTACTTGTTTGCAATCATCAACATCTAGAATAGGCATTCCGTAAATTGGAGTTCCAACAGCGTTTCTTGCTGCTGGGTTCATGACATCATTTGCTCCAATGACAATAGTTAAGTCAGTAGATTTAAATTCGTCATTGATATCATCCATTTCATATAAATCTTCATAGTCAACATTAGCTTCACAAAGAAGAACATTCATATGACCAGGCATTCTTCCTGCTACTGGATGAATAGCGTATTTGATGGTAGCACCATTACCACGCATGAAATCAGCTAGTTTCTTGACTAGGTGTTGAGCTTGAGCAACAGCCATTCCATAACCTGGAACGATGATTACACTTTTTGCTTGTTTGATTACATCAATAAGAGAGGTTTTAGTTGAGGTTGTTGCTTCAGTGGGTAGAGGTGTTTCTATTTTTGGTGTTGCTACTTTTTGTTTCGTTTGTGTTGTTTTACTTAACAAAATATCAAATAATTTACGATTCATTGCTTTACACATAATTTGTGTTAATAGTAGTCCAGAAGCACCGACGATTCCCCCAATACTAACAAGTAGGGCGTCGCTGATTGCTAGACCAGCAATGGCAGCAGCTACACCACTAAAACTATTTAACAAGGAAATTGTAATTGGCATATCAGCACCACCTACGCGGATACTGAAGAAGAAGCCAAATAGAAGTGAAGTTATACTGAGTGCTAGAATTAACCATAAATAGTAGTGAGGAAGGTTAACAATTGGATCATTAAAAACAGCGATAACAATGAAAACAAAAGTCAATAATAATGTAATCAATGTATAAACTTTATGATATTTGTATACAATTGGTTTTTGAGGTAAGATGCGATTTAGTTTACCAGCAGCAATCAGACTACCAATTAAGGTAATAAAACCAATGGCGATAGCGATTGCTGAAGTAAGGTTACTAAAAGCTCCCTTTGTTGTGCCGATTCCAATCAAGGCAAAGATACCGACAAAGGCACTTGATGCTCCTCCTAATCCATTTAGTAAAGCAACTAATTCTGGCATTTGAATCATTTTTACTTTAACCGCAAATATGATTCCAATAACAGTACCAATTGCCATAGCAAGATAAATAAACCAATAAGGAAGGATTTGATTATAGATTAGAGTGACAATAATGGCTAGTAGCATTGCGAGAGCACTCAATCGATTTCCTAAAACAGCTTTCCTTACGTTACTCATCAAGAAAATACCGAGTAACACTAGTAAAGATAGCAAACCACTAATGACATAATAAATCCAAACATCAAAGGCTGGAGTAACAATAACATCAAGGAGTAAAGGCATTATTTTTCATCTCCTTCATGTTTCTTTTTTGCGATCATTAGTAACATTCGGTCGGTGACACCAAAGCCACCAACAACATTAATCATGGCACAGATGATGGCTAAACCACCGAAAATATAACCTAAAACAGCGATATCTGTTGTAATTGCTAGAGCAGTAGAGATTAGAGCACCTAGAACGGTAATTCCCGATAAAGCATTCATTCCCGACATTAAGGGAGTATGAAGCAAGCTTGGAACATGATTGATTAACAAGTAGCCAATGATGGTGACCACAATGAAAACGACAACCAAAATAATTTGAGTTATATTCATCTTTATCTTTTCCTTTACTTTTTATTTTTAAGGAGACAGAAAAACTGTCTCCTATCGAATCTATTTATTCATCGCTTCAAGAGTACCTTGGTGAACGATTTGACCTTCAAAATTGGTTACTAGAATCGAAGATACAATTTCATCATTGGTGTCAAGTTCGATTTTATCGTCTTTAATTAAATACTTCAACAAGTTGTAAATGTTTTGGGCAAACATCCAAGTTGAACTGCTCGGTAACATTCCAGGAATATTTTTAATTCCTTCAATGATGACACCGTGTTTAATATCGCGTTCTCCTGGAGTTGTAATAGCACAATTACCGCCCTGGTCGATAGAAATATCAACAATACAACTGCCTGGTTTCATACTCTTCACCATTTCTTCGGTTAGTAGAATTGGTGCTACATGACCAAATAATAAAGCGCTACAGAAGACAATATCTGCCTTAGAAACGATGTCTTTTAAATTTTCTCGTTCTACTTGTAACCATTTTTCACTTAGTTTATTGGCATGTTTTCCATCAGGAGAAACAGCAATTTCTGCAGGGATTCCTGTTTCAACAATCCTTGCTCCTAATGACATGGCTTGTTCATTTGCTTCAGGTCGAATATCAGCAGAGTAAACAATAGCACCTAGTGATTTGGCAGTAGCAACAGCTCTTAATCCAGCAACACCAGTACCCAAGACAAAAACAGTAGAAGGTTTTAAGACACCGACGGCACTTCCAACCATTGGTATAAACTTGGCAATATCATTTGCTGCCATTAAAATTCCTTTATAACCAGCACAAACACTCATAGATGATAAAGCATCCATTGATTGTGCTCTACTAATACGAGGAATGCCATCCAGAGTTAGTCCGACGACTCCCTTCTCGGCCATTCTTTTTACAATTTTATGATTAACTGGAGCAGCAGGGTGAATAAATGTAATGAGTATTTGCCCTTTATGCATCATTTCTACTTCATGTTTTTGTAATGCTTGATTAAATTGTGGTTCTTTAACCTTTAAAATAATGTCTGCGCGATCATAAATTTCTTGTGGGTTGGTAAGCATTTCAGCACCAGCTTGAACATAGTCTTCATCCAAATAAAAAGAACCAGCTCCAGCTCCCTTTTCAACAATCACTTTAAAACCATCCTTAACCATCTTTGTGACAGTCTCAGGAGTTGATGAAACACGATTTTCATCGTGCATAATCTCTTTTGGTACACCTATAATCATATAAATCTCCCCTCAATTGTTTTTTTTATTTCTATGTTTAAAAAATTGAATATTCACATTTTAGTGTTGATAAAACAATGGTAGTATTAGTACGGGCCACACCATCAAATGATTTTATTTTTTGAATGACCTTTTCTAATGTCTTTGGACTATGTGTGACTACTTTCAATAAGTAATCATAATCACCAGCAACATAATGACATTCTAAAACATCTTTGTTTTCTAAAGCCGCCTTGATAAATTCTTTTGTGTATTTTGGATGATCCAGACGAACGGTCACAATGGCAGTAACTTCTTTTCCAAAGGATTCATCGTCTAATATGGTAGTATACTTTTTAATTACACCGCTAGTTTCCAGTTTTTTCACTCGTTCAATAGCAGCGGAAACAGAAAGACCTACTCGCTCTCCAATTTCAGAAAAATTCATCCGCGCATTCTCGCAAAGACATTCGATTATTTTCTTATCAATGGGATCCATATCCAACTCCTTTCAACAAATGTATTATACTACAGATTTCCAAAATGTCAACGCTTTCACAATAAAATTTATTGTGAGAGATGGTTATCACACGAAAATATTTGGTGTTGCTTAAAAAGCACGAAAAATATTTTAAAAAGAAGCTGGAGATTAGCTTCTTTTTGATGAGTATTATTGAAGTGTGTAATTGGCAAAGTATAATTGGAGTAATTTGAGTTTCTTTTTTATTAATTGATGACGAACAAATACCACTTTATTGATTGATTCCCAGATAAAAACCCAACTAGCGATGATAAATAATTGTTGTGCTGCCTGAGCAAAGAATGTTTTGGAATTCAGTAGCGAAGCGATTAACATCGTTGAGATACCAACTAAAAACAATATCACCGATAAAAATTTTATATGGCGTAGTTCTTGATTTTCATGATAGATAATTTTAATAATCTCGTTATTAATCGCTTCTTTCAGAGTTGTAACTTGGATATCTGCATTCTCTTTTTGTTCTAAATCTACTCTAATCGTTAATTGTTGGGATGAAGGAATATACATAGCTTCGTTTTCTAAACGATTGAGCATGTCTAATGCTTTTCCTCGATCAATCGGTTCAGGGGAAACTTTCACATCAATAATACCATCTTCGAATTTTGCTGAATACTTGTTAATTCTTTTTTTTACTTGTTGCAATCTTTCTTTTTGGATTGCTTTTGGTGATTTTATAGGATCACCTTGATGATTAATCATAAATAAAACCTTCCTTTATTGGTTATATTATAACACGAAAAGTTAAAAAAACTTCAAAAAACACCAATAAAATGAAAGTTTGATTTGTTTATTATATGAAAGGTCAAAAGGAGGACTTAATGATGAAAAAAATTTTAATCGCCTTAGTAATAGGCTTTGCAATGTTTGGATTAGCTGGTTGTACGGGAACTGCTACAACGCTTGATGAGTACAAATATGTAACGTTAAAAATCAATCCATCAATTGATTTTGTTGTCAATAAAGATGATAAGGTAGAGGAAGTAATCCCTACTAATGTGGATGCTGAAGTTGTGGTTTCAGAGTTGAATTTAGAATCAATGCCAATTACAGAAGCTATTGATACTTATGTAGAGGCAGCTGCGGAAACAGGATATATCGACCCTGAGGAAGTAGATAACGAAGTAACTGTTGAAGTTGTTACAGAAGAGGAAGAAGAAGCAGAAAAATACTGCAATATGATTAGAGATCGAATTAACCGATATTTTAAAAACAATGGTATTTTTGGAGCTGCTGTTGGGGGAAATTTTGATGAATATCTTGCAAAAGCAGAAGCTTTGGGGATCAATATCGATGATTTACCATTGGGTAAAGTGAAGGCTATCGTTGTTGCTTTAGAAAACGATCCTGATTTGGATATTGCTGAATTAGTTGATATGACAGTAGGAGATATTATTAAATTAATCTCTGGTCGTGCTAAAGAAAATGAAGTAAATGCTGCTTTAAAAGATGAATTTACGTCAGCACGCGAAGAACTTATGGTAAAATATGCTCGTTTGTTTGAACTAAGAAAACAAATATGGGAATTAAAAACTCAAATTGAAAATCATATAGGTACAGATGAAGAATTAGCAACACTGCAAGCGAACTTGCAAGTTTTATATGACGAATTCAATCCATTACAGGAAGCATATAAAGGGGAAGTGACAGCTTTAAGAGCAAGTTTTAAAGCGCAAAGCGATGCTGCTCGAGAAGAGCAAAAAGCAAAAAGAGCAACTCGTCAGGCAGAAGCTAAGGCAAAGTTTGATGCCGCTCGTAATCTTGCAAAAGAAAATCGTCAATTAAGAAGAGAAATTGGCAAACGCCAAAAAGACGATGAGTTTGACCCATTTGTTACTGAAGAAGAAAGAAGTAAACCATTTGTTGATGAAGCTCAAACTATCAGAAAAAAATATGGTTCATTCTTTACGCTAAAAGACGAACTAGTTACACTTTGCCAAGAATTAGATGATTTTGCTGGTTCCGAGGAAGAAAAAAATGCTCTTGAATCAGAGATAGAAACAAAGAGGGCAGAATTTAAAGAAACACGTAAAAATTATTATAAAGAAATGAGTAATCTAGCAAAAGAAATTAGCAAAAGAGTTAACCAAAACCAAACAGGTAAAGAAAACACCAATGGAACAGGAAAAAAATAAAAAAAATCTACTCATGGCTTATTGAAAAATAAGCCATTTTTCAATTTTAAAAAACTTGAAAAGTTACGAATAAGAGTTTGCATAAAAACGCTTTATATGATACAATATCCATACAAAAGAGGAGTGATATAGTGCGTGCAGTCGATATCATTATCAAAAAAAGACGGGGTTTTCAATTAACCAAGGAAGAGATTCACTTTATCATTGATGGATATGTAAAAGGAGAAATCCCTGATTATCAAGTGAGTGCTCTACTGATGGCGATATGTTTTCAAGGATTAAACAAAGAAGAACAAGTTAACTTAACGATGGAAATGTTACATAGTGGTGAACAAATAGATTTATCATCGATTCAAGGTGTATGTGTGGATAAACATTCAACTGGTGGAGTAGGTGATAAAACAACTTTAGTTATCGCACCAATTATTGCTGCTTGCGGGTTAAAAATTGCAAAAATGAGTGGTCGTGGCTTAGGCCATACTGGAGGAACCTTGGATAAACTTGAATCAATTCCAGGTTTTCAAATTGCAATTAGTCCTCAGGATTTTTTAAAACAAGTCCAAGAAATTGGAATTGCCGTTGTAGGACAAACAGCAAATATTACTCCAGCAGATAAAAAACTATATGCATTGCGTGACGTAACAGGAACTATTGATTCTATTGGTTTAATTGCTGGATCGGTTATGTCGAAAAAACTAGCAAGTGGAGCTCACAGCATTCTTTTAGATGTGAAAGTTGGGGATGGAGCTTTTATGCAAACGTTAAAAGATGCTCGGATACTAGCAAGAGCGATGGTAGATATTGGAAATAGTTGTGGCCGTAAGACTGTTGCAATGCTAACGGACATGGATCAACCATTGGGAGAAGCCGTTGGTAATAGCATAGAAGTGATAGAAGTAATCGAGACTCTAAAAGGACGAGGTCCTAAAGACTTCACTGCTTTATGTCGTGAAATTTGTACAGAAATGTTATTAATGACTAACTTTGCAAAGAATAAAACAGAAGCAAAACAAATGATTACTCGAGTTTTACAAGATGGTAGTGCCATGGAAAAACTTCGTCAAATGATTATTTATCAAGGTGGAAATCCTGAAGTTATCAATAATTATCAGCTATTTGCCCAAGCAAAACACATCATCAAAGTAAAAAGCAAAGAATCAGGATATATCAAAAAGATTCGTACTCACAGTATTGGCGATGCAGCGATGATTCTTGGTGCAGGTAGAAAAACAAAAGATGACATCATTGATCCAAGTGTTGGTATTAAGGTTATCGTGAAAGTTGGTCAACTAGTAGAAAAAGGTGATACCCTGGCTGAACTTTATGCTAATGGCAAAGAAGAGGCTAGAGCATTAGAAATTACTGAGCAAGCATTTGAAATCACCGATGAGATTGTTAACAAAAACAAAATTGTCCTTGATATTATAAAATAGAAAAAAAAGAGGAAAAATCATGGTTAAAATATTTCGTGATTTAAACTGGTTTATTAAAAAAAACTGGTTTAAATATTTGCTCATAATCTTGTTGACGATTTTGTTTACTTATTCGGTGACATTACCAGCTCAATTTTTAGGGGATATTATCGATAAGATTGATCGAAAAACAATTGATAGAGATTATGTAATCTATATTTTTATTGCTATGGCAGTTGTTGGATTAGTGATTTATCTGTCAGGGGCTTTAAAAAGATATTGCACGGGTAGTTTAACTCATAAGTTATTTTATAATCTGCGATACAATTTTCTGACAAGTCTTTTCAAACAAGATGCTGATTTTTTTGAGGAGATATATGCAGGGGATTTAATCAGTAGAGCAACTAGTGACGTTGGTACAGTATCACGAGTATCGACTCATATGGTCTTTGCATTATTCGATACCATTATGATGCTAATCATCTCTTCAACAAGAATGATTACTTTAAATTTAAAATTAACCTTACTTGCGGTAACACCTTTACCGATTATCTTTTTAATTGTCATTATCTTAAGACCTAAGATTTCTCAAAATTGGCGAAAGGTAAGAGCTCAAGTTGGATATTTAAACAATCAGGTAATGGAAAGTGTTTCAGGAGCAAAACTCGTTCGCGGTTTTGTGAAGGAAAAAGACGATGAACAAAAATTGGTTGACAGCGCTACCTTAGCCTATAAAATAGAAAGAAAATCGGTCTTGTTACGTTCTATCTTCATGCCTAGTTTTCGTATTGTTACCTTAATCAGTATGGGGATTGCCATTGCCTATGGTTCTTATTTAATTATTCATCAAATGGATTTTACAGTGGGGAATTTGATTTCCTTTAATATTTATCTAGGAATGTTTTCTTCTCCTTTATTTCAACTAGGAAATCAAATTACCTTTATCGCTCAAAGTGGTGTTTCTTTTGATCGAATTAATGAAGTATTGGATGCAAAACCAACAATTAAAGATAAGAATTGCGCAAAAGAGTTAATGGGTATTGAAAAAATTGAATACCAAGATGTATCGTTCAAGTATCCAAAAGATCAAAATTATTCCATTGAGAATATTAATCTAACAATTAAAAAAGGACAAACATTAGGAATTGTCGGTAAAACAGGAAGTGGTAAATCGACATTAATTCGTCAGTTACTCCGACAATTTCCCATTACTTCAGGAAATATTTTTATTAATGAAAAACCAATTAATCGCTATAAAAAGGAATCAGTTCGTCTGAATATTGCTTATGTTCCTCAAGAGCATATGCTATTCTCACGGACAGTATTGGATAATGTAAAACTGGGAATATCACCAGCAACCATATATTCTATTGATGAAGTCATAAGAATGGCTGATTTTGAGAAGGATTTACCTTTCTTACATGATGGTTTGGATACTATGGTAGGCGAAGCGGGAGTTACTTTATCGGGTGGTCAAAAGCAAAGACTATCTATTGCCAGAGCTCTCCTTCGTAATAGCGATGTCATTATCTTAGATGATTCTCTAAGTGCCGTAGATGGCATGACAGAAGCCAATATATTGCGAAACCTAAAAGAGTTTTGTTCCCACCAAATGAAGATTATCGTCGCTCATCGTTTAACTGCAGTTGAGAAAGCTGATGAAATTATTGTGATGGATGGAGGAAAGATTGTTGAACGGGGAACCCATGAGCAATTAATGGAAAATAAAAAATGGTATTATGAGCAATATCTAGTCCAAGAAATGGAGGACGATTATGCGAAATAATAAAGAGAAACTTCCATTAAAATATTCAACGCGAACCATTTTAAAACGAGTGTTTAAATATGCTCTGAAAAGCACTTCCATTCTCGCTGTTTCTATTGTTTTCCTGATTATCTTTTCTGTTTTAGAAATTTTTCAACCCTTGATTATTAAGAAAATTATCGATGATGAATTATCAGGAGTTCAAGCCGTTTGGGTAGAAACAACAGCAAACGAAGAAACCATTACCTATGGTGGTAAGTTCTATCAGAAAGATGATGGCACCTTAATCGGTGATAGGTATACCTTACGTTATTTTGAAGCGGAGGGAAAAGGTAAATATCTATTTGTTTTTGCTTCGCTGGCAGAAAAAGATAAACTGATTAGATATGAAGGAAACCAGATAATTGTTCAAAAAGAAGATAATACAGAAGAAAAATATGAGTATAGTTCGCTAAGTCCGAATGATATGTTATCATTTTATGGAAATTCTTCTGAAAAGATAGGTTATTGGTTGATGATTTATGCCATAGTAGCGATAATCATTCTCGTTTCACGATATATTGAAACCGTAAGCTTTACATCGGCCTCTATGAAATTAACTCTCGATATGAGGAAGAGCGCTTTTGAAAAAGTAAATCGACTACCAATTTCTTATTTTGCAAGGGAACCTCATGGAAAAACAGTCACTAAAATGATTTATGATTCAGAAGGAGTGCGAGGTTTATATGAAGTTATTTTTTCCATTTTCAGTGCAGTAGTTTCTTTAGTTACCGTATATTTTGGTTTGTTTACTTTGGAACCAAAACTGGCATGGTTAACTTTCATTGCTTTTCCGTTACTATACGTTTGGCTGACGGTTTATCGGAAAGCGATTAACAAATTAAATCAATTCATTCGTGAAATGAATTCGCGAATCAATGGAAAAATGGCTGAATTCACCAACGGAGTCAGCATCATTCAGCTTTTCAATCAAGAAAAGAATATGACTGAAGAATATGATGAAATGCTGACAAATAATTATAAGACAAAAATGAAGCATCTTCGCATTAATACCTTATTTGGTTATGATTTACTGATTCTAATCCGCCGAATGTTGGTAGCTTTTGTTTTATTGTATTTTGGATTAAAGTATTTTTCGCCAGAAGCCGCGGTTATTGGTACGACTATTTACGTTTACATCCAATATCTTGAGAGATTGGTAAATCCAATTACTGAAATTTTCTCTAACTTGAATTCATTAGAGGATTCTTTGGTTTCTGCTTCCCGTATTTTTGAATTCTTAGATGAAGAAGAAGATACAGGATTAGGAGAAGTGACGGATTTAAAATTAACTGGTGAAATTGAGTTTAGAAATGTTACATTTAAATATGTAGAGGGCAAAAATGTCTTGGAAAATGTCACTTTTAAAACGAAACCAGGTCAATTCATTGGCTTAGTAGGTCATACAGGAAGCGGAAAAACAACATTGATGAGTTTGTTAGAACGTTATTACGATTTAAAGGAAGGACAGATTTTAGTTGATGGGATTGATTATTTAACGTATAGCAAACAAGACATCAGAAATAATATTGGAATTATTTTACAGGATGTTTCTATTTTTGAAGGAACCATAAAGAGCAACGTCGCCTTTGGTTTAGAGGTTTCTGACGAAGAAATTGAAGATATTTTACTTCAAATAGGGGCTCATAAATTTGTCAATGGTTTTTCTAAAGGAATCCATACCGAAGTATCTTTTATGGGGGACAATCTTTCAACAGGTGAAAAACAATTAATTGCCTTTGCGAGAATTTTGCTCCGCAATCCAAGTATTATTATCCTCGATGAAGCGACAGCAAATATTGATACTGAAACAGAATTGATGATTCAAAAATCATTAATGGTGTTATCAAAAAACAGAACAACCTTTGTTGTTGCCCATCGTCTTTCGACAATCCGTAATGCTGATATGATTTATGTTCTGGAAGATGGAAAGATTGTTGAAAACGGGAACCATGAACAACTATATCGTAAAAAGGGAAAATATCGAGCGATGTATGAAGCTCAATATAATAAATAGGAGGGACTTATGCCGATTATTATTGAACAAATATTACAAGTCATTGGAGCTTTGATTGTTGGAGCTGCTATTGGCTATGAAAGAGAGATTAAAAATAAACCAGCAGGATTTTTTACCTTCACTTTAGTTTGTGTGGGTAGTTGTTTAATTGCTATCTTACAAAAGAATATTGTCAACGATGCTAGTGAACAAATATTAGCAAATCCTCTTTTAGCTGATGTGTTAAAGGTTGATCAAGGAAGAATTGTCGCCCAAGTTGTCAGTGGGATTGGCTTTTTAGGTGCTGGTACGATTATTCACAATCGCGGTAATGTGAAAGGAATTACCACGGCAGCAATGCTATGGTTGGTTTCTGGATTGGGATTGATGATTGGAACGGGTGGAGTCAATAATTACATCATAGCAGCTGTAACTGCCGCTATTATCCTGCCTATTTCTTTCGTTACTCGTAAACTCGGGGATAACCTTGCAAGACACCGTAAAGTAAGAAGAATCAGGGTCATCTTTAAAGATGCATATGAGAAACAGTTGTTTGATAATCTTGCCTCTCAAGGAGCAGTTATCCGGAAAACTTATTTATTAAATAAGAGCGTTCAAGATAATGTTCATTTGAAGGAATCTATTATTTATTTTAGCATTGCAACCAATAGAACATTTGAAGATGTTTTAAATCAAATTTCAATGCAGGATTATGTTATTGAAATATCGGAAGCATAAATAAAAAAGTCTTGAATATTCACATAAGTAATGATATAATATTCAAGACAAAAATGGCTTTGTGGTGAAATTGGTAGACGCGCTGGACTCAAAATCCAGTGGTAGCAATACCATGTCGGTTCGAGTCCGACCAGAGCCACCATATGAAAACAAAAGGTCTAATATCGTATTTGGACCTTTTTTTTGCTAGAAATTTAACAATTATATTAAAAATTCCTATTATTTCTCATATGTTAGTGCAAAATTTACAACTTTTTTACATTCTTTTACAAATCATGATAGTTTATCAGGCTTTACTCTAGTAAAATGGTGGTGTAAAAAGGAGAGATGTATCGATGAAGAAATTTATCAACTATTTATTGATAGCGTTTTTTATGCTAGGAGTTTTATTAGTGAGTGTAGGGTGTAAAGAACCAGTAGAAGAGAACATTAAAGTTTATACAAGAGATACTACAAGTGGAACGAGAGATGGCTTTTTCACAACAATCGGTTTTTCTGAAGCAACTACAGACAACACAAAATTAGTTTCAAATTATGTTGAAGTAGATGGAAACGGTTCGATGATCAGCGCTTTGAAAAATGATGAGTTCGGGATTGGCTATATTTCATTAGCGTCACTTGCTGCTTCAGGATTAAAGGGATTGAGTTATGAGGGTGTTGCTCCTACAGAAGCAAATGTATTAAATGGTAGTTATACATTAAAGCGTAACTTTAATTATATTGTTCGTAATGAGTATGCAAGCGATAAAGAACGACAAATTGTTGCTGCTTATTTAGCCTTTCTAACGACAAAAGACGCTAAAGCAACAGTACAAAGTAAAGATGGAATTATTTCAGTGAATGCAAGTGATCCAACTTGGGATGAAATTAAGAAGGCATATCCAATTTGCCTAGAAGATAATAGCAGTATCACCATTAAATTCGGTGGTTCAACATCAGTAGAGAAGATTGCAAAAGCTTTATCAAGTGAATTTTCTACAAAATGTGGTAATTTCAAAACTGAACACAACCATACAGGTTCTGGAGATGCTTATAAGCGAACACAAGGAAGTGAAAAGGATGGAGCTAATTATTTACATATCGCCTTTTTATCGCGTGAATTTAAGACAACAGAAGCTCCAGCAGCGAACACTTCAGGAAAAATTTGTGTAGATGCGATTGTTGCTGTGGTTAATTCTAGCAATCAATTAACCAATATCAGTGCACAAACATTACTAAAGATTTATCAGGGGACAATTACTAAATGGAGTGAAGTAGAATAGGATTTCTCTATTCTACTACGATGTTATGGTAAGACATATTCGTAAAAATGGGCATCAACAAAAAACGAGAATTGACAAAATAATCAAAGGTGTACTTTTTACAGTCACCTTATTTTGTGCTTCTATCATTCTTTTTATTGTGATGTTCATTTTTATTCATGGAATTAAGCCTTTTGTTAATTCATATCAAGTAGGGGAGTATTGGTATCGTGTTAATTTTTGGCGATTTATGACGGGAACAGTATGGTTTCAAGCTCCCAATGTTTATGGGATTGGATTTATTATCATCAATACCTTGTATGTTGTTGGTCTTGCTCTTGCAATTGCTGCCCCAGTCTCGATTATGACGGCTTTGTTTGTTAGTAGAATTGCTCCTCACCTTGTTGGGAAAGTGATTACTACGGTAATTGAACTATTAGCTGCTATTCCTTCAATCATCTATGGATTGTTTGGAATGGGAATAGTGACTAAGTTTGTGAAAAACTTGGCAAAGATATTTAACTATCAAAGTGCTGGTGGTTTATCGACCTTATCAACAGTAATTGTGCTGGCAATAATGATTATTCCGACGATTACGATGATTTCCATTGCATCAATTAAAGCGGTGAAGCGAGATATGATTGATGCTTCTTTAGCGCTTGGGGCATCCCCAACACAAACTAATTTTAAAGTGGTTCTAAAAAGTGCCCAAAGCGGTATTTTTTCCGGAATCATTCTCGGTGTTGGTCGGGCTTTAGGCGAAGCAACTGCTGTTTCCATGGTCGCTGGAAATCGTGGTAGTGGTCCGACGTTTAACTTATTTGATATTACGCGAACGTTAACCTCAACAATGTTATTGGGATTAAAAGAAACGGCGGGGCTAGATTATGATATTCGCTTTAGCGTGGGGATTATTTTGATTTGTTTAATTTTCGGGGTAAACTTCTTGTTGAATATGGTAAAAAGGAGATTATCGCGATGAGAAAAATAAAAGATTTGTTTTTAAATGTGATAACATACGTATCTTCTAGTTTCGGATGTTTGGTTTTAATTATATTGTTATTATTCGTTTTTAAAAATGGAATTCGGCTTTTAGATTGGTCTTTGATTACAAGTGATTATCACCAAAAAACCTATCAAGTAAACATTACTGATACCAAGAATTACCATCTTGGTGATTATAGTGATCCTCAATTGGATGGTGTTTACTATTCTAGTGTTTGGGGAATTGGTTTGCAAGATGATATCGATCGAAACAATGAAAAAATTGTCACTATCAGATATCTTGCTCCGCTATCTCCTTTTGCAACAATTGCGAAATTAGAGGTTGGATATCAGATTTCAAAGATGACCATGGCCGATGAAATGGGTAATAATCTACTCGCACTGGCAAAAAATGGTGCAGAGCCGATGGTTGCTGACCTTGATGAGGCAAAAATAATTACCGATATAATAGCGACAAGCGGTGGTGGTGGGATTCGTGGATCTTTGCTAACTACTTTATATTTAATTGTATTGACTTTAGTGATTGCCTTACCTTTAGGGATTTGTGCAGCTATATATCTTCATGAATTCGCTAAACAAAATCAATTTACTCATATCATCCGCACGATGATAGATATCACAACAGGGATTCCTTCTATTATTTTTGGCTTGGTAGGAGCGATTGTGTTTATCCCGATGATGAATAAAACCATACAGTCTAGTGGTGGTAGTATTGCCTCGGGAGCATTAACTCTTACCATTATTTTGCTACCGACTATTATTAAAACAACTGAAGAATCTTTGAAGGCAATCCCTAATTCTTATCGAATGGCTTCACTTGCCTTAGGGGCTAGTAAAAGCCAAACAACATTTAAAGTTATTCTTCCAAATGCTGTTTTCGGTATTCTAACGGCAACACTACTATCGATAGGTAGAATTATTGGGGAAAGTGCTGCTTTAATTTATGCTGTTGGTACAGCAATTAAAGATAGTGTTGCAATCAATGAAAAATCGACATCATTGGCAGTTCATATTTGGAGCTTAATGGGTGGTGAAAACCCTAACTATGAATTATCTTGTGCGATATCAATCATTATCTTATTGATTGTAGGCCTGGTTAGTTTGGGTGTTAAATTGATATCACGAACCATTAATAAAACGGAGGTAAAATAATGGAAACCATATTTACTATAAGCGATCTAAATTTACGTTATGATCAAAATCAAGTATTGCATTCCATTGATTTAAATATATATAAAAATAAAATCACCGCCTTTATAGGACCTTCTGGGTGTGGAAAATCAACATTGTTACGATGTTTTAATCGTATGAATGATTTGATTGATAATTGCTATATCGATGGTAACATTGAATTTGCGAATAAAAATTTAAATGAAATTAATCCTATTGAACTAAGAACAAAGGTGGGAATGGTATTTCAAACTCCAAATCCCTTTCCAATGTCAATTTTTGAGAATGTAGCCTATGGACCGAAGTGTCAAGGAATAAGAAACAAAGCAACTTTGAATCGAATCGTGATTGATTCTTTAAAAAAAGCGAGTTTGTATGAAGAAGTAAAAGATCGTCTACATGAATCAGCCTTAGGATTATCAGGTGGTCAACAGCAACGTTTATGTATTGCTCGCTGTCTTGCGATGTCTCCAGAAGTGATTTTGATGGATGAACCAACTAGTGCTTTGGATCCAATTGCAACTTTAAAAATTGAAGAGTTGATTTCAACTTTGAAAAAGGATTTTTCGATTATCATTGTGACTCATAACATGCAACAAGCAGCGCGTATTTCTGATTATACTGCTTTCTTCTTATTGGGCGAAATTATTGAATATGGAAAAACGGTGGATATTTTTAAGAATCCTAAGAATAAAAAAACAGAAGATTACATTACAGGAAGGTTTGGTTAAATCATGCAATTAACGAGAGAAATTGAAAATTTAAATCAAATGCTTTTAAAAATGGCGGATGTTGTAATGAACAATATCAACATGGCATTTGATGTATATAAACACCATAAGGAAATCATCGCTATTAATGATGACATTGTTGATCAATATGAACGACTGATTGAAGAAATTTGTTTGGATATTTTGATTAAAGAACGTCTTTATGCAAGAGACTTAAGAGAAGTTTCTGGAATTTTAAAGCTGATTGCGGATTTAGAGCGAATTGGTGATCATGCTGAAGATATTATGGAGTTTAATTGTAAATTAAAAGATATTGATATCCCACAAATCCCTGAGATTGCTGACATGGTAGCAAAGACGTTGACAATGGTTGCCTCTGCAATTGAAAGTTTTATTAAAAAAGATATATCATTGGCTGAAGAGGTCATCAAAGCAGATGAAGAAGTAGATCAATACTATAGCAATATTATCAGCGAATTGGTTGTCGCTCATGATGATGAGAAAAATTGGTTGCCATTTGCTATTTATACTACTTTAGTGGTAAAATATATTGAGAGAATAGCAGATCATTCTGTCAATATTGCAGAGTGGGTAATCTATATTATCAATGGCTTCCATAAAGATAAAAAAATTTATTAGGAGTAAGGTATGGAATATCTCATTTATTCAATTGAAGATGATAAGGATATCGCCTATATTATCAATGTAACTTTAACCAAGCAGGGGTATACAGTAAAATCATTTGCTGATGGCAAGTCTTTTTGGTTGGAATTTGAACGTCAAAAACCGAATATGATTTTACTTGATATGATGTTGCCAGATATTCCAGGACAAGAAATTTTGAAACAAATCCGCGCTCAAAGAGAAAATGATGATATTGATATCATTATCATTTCAGCAAACCATATGTTAATCGACAAGGTCGATGGTCTTGATCTTGGTGCTGATGATTATATTGAAAAACCATTTGATTTGTTAGAACTGATGTCACGAGTAAATGTAAAGGTAAGACGCTATAAAAAGAATCGAATAATTCATGTAGGCGATTATCAATTGGATATCGATAAAAGAGAATGTTATTATCAAAATAATTTGATTTCATTGACAGCTAAAGAGTTTGATATTCTAACATTATTATTTCAAAAAGTAGGTAAAGTTGTGACTAGAGAAGAATTGCTGAATCAGATTTGGGGAATGGATACTGCTTTGGAAACAAGAACCATTGACATGCATATTAAATCATTGAGGAATAAACTAGGAAATAGCGATTTAATTATTACCATTTACGGTGTTGGATATCAGGTGAAACCATGAGAAGAAAACTAATCATCAGCAATGCTTTTTTGGTCTTTTTCTCCTTACTTTTATTATTCATTACTAGTTTAGTCGTAATTGTAGCAATCAATAATAACAATTCTAAAGCAGAAGCGAAAGGATACTTGTATATTGCTTGTGAAATTTTTGATGGTGATAATGCCACACAAACAATAACAGCCCTTAAGAAAGCTAATGCTGATATGAGGATTACGATTATCGATTTACAAGGTAGTGTTGTAATCGATACTTCTGATGTTGAGGAATTCGAGTCACACTTCGATCGACCAGAAATTCAAAATCCTGGTAAAGTATTTATGCGCTATTCAAAGACACTGGAAATACAGATGCTATATGTTGCTCAGCTTGATGATGGATACTTTGTTCGGGTGGCAATCCCTCTACATTCAATCAATGCTATTGTAAACTGGTATTCTTTAATTGGACTATTATCTCTAGTTGTAATTTTAGGATTATCGATTTTGTTATCAACCTCTCTATCAAAAAGAACCTTGGCTCCAATTAATCAAGTTATAGGTCAATTGGGTAATATTGTGAACACAAAAAATTATTATGGTATCGATAGCGTGGAAACATTGATCGAGGAAATCAACTCTATTAAAGCGGAAATCAATACCAAAATAATGGCTATTAAACAAGAAAAAGATAAACTTGATTATATTATCAATGATATGAAACAAGGGCTAATTGTGATTTCCGAAGAGCGTAATATAATGCTAATCAATGCTTATATTGCCAATATTCTCAATTTTAAACAAGAAGATGTGATTGATAAGAATTATTTGTATTTAATTCGAAATCAAGAGATTCAAGCAGCAATTGAAGCAGCATTTGCAAATCAAAAGGTAAAAGTTGTTGATTTGGTCTTACAAGGACGAATCTATTTGTTGAGTTTTAATTTAATCGAAAATTCGTGGATTGGACGAGGCGTTGTCGTAAGTGTTCTCGATGTAACAGAACAACGAAAAGTAGAAAAGGTCAAGCGCGAATTCTTTGCCAATGCTTCTCATGAATTGAAAAGTCCACTGACTTCAATTCTCGGGTACCAACAAATGATTTTAGAAGGAATTATTGATGATGAACAAGCGGTAAAAGAAGCAACTGCTAAGACAATTAAGGAAGCCATGCGAATGGATCAGATTATTATTGAAATGTTGGAACTATCAAAGTTGGAAAGTGGAATTCAATTTGTTGATGAAGATGTTTTTCTACCAAAGATTGTAGAAGAGATCATTGAACAGTACCACCAAGAGTTAGCAAGAAAGGAAATTACTGTTCACTTAGATTTAGCAGAAGTTACTAAACATATCAACCGCACATTAGCGATTGAACTCATTAGGAATTTAATTGATAATGCGATTAAATACAATAAAATAAAAGGAATGATTACGATTACCTTGAATGAACAAAAATTGGTAATTCGCGATACTGGAATAGGAATACCAGAAGCTGATATAAGTCGTGTGTTTGAACGATTCTATCGAGTTGATAAAGCCAAAAGCAAAGAACAAGGTGGAACAGGCTTAGGTTTAGCAATTGTAAAACACATTTGTGGACTATATGGTTACCAGATTAATCTTCAAAGTGTAGTCGATAAACAAACAACAATTACAATTATTTTCAAATAAGGGGTTTGTAAAGAATTCTGATGGTAGTCATTAGAATTTTTGACAGCCTATCTTTTCATTAACATATCTTATAAAAATAGCATTGATTACTGTCAATGCTTTTTTGATATAATCAAGATGTTTTATCAAAATAATTTAGATCAAAATGTTTCCAGTGGAAAATATTACAAAATTGATTGATAAATCTCGATTTTATTTTCGTTTTATGATAGAATGTTTTACTAGAGGATTATCATATGAATAAAAATACATTAGGCAATCTATTAGCATTATTTACTGTAGTTATTTGGGGAACAACATATATTGTTACCAAGAATCTTTTAAATAACTTTCATCCAATTGAAATTTTACTATACCGTTTTGTCATTGCGTTTTTAGCTTTACTGATTGCCTATCCTAAAATATTTACTATCAAGAATTGGAAACATGAAATAGTCTTTGCTTTGGCTGGTTTATCGGGAATTGCCGTTTACCAATTTTTAGAAAATACAGCACTCACATATACTTCAGCAACCAATGCTTCAATTATCACTTCTATATCACCATTTTTTACTGCTATTTTGTCATTTTTTGTTTTAAAAGATGAAGGGATAACCAAACGATTTATTATTGGTTTTATCATTAGTATTTTAGGAGTAATCTTAGTCACATTTAATGGTATGTTTATATTAGAACTAAATCCATTTGGAGATTTATTATTATTGTTTGCTGTTTTTATGTGGGCTACTTATTCTGTAATAACGAAGATTGCTTCTAAATATGGTTATCCTATGGTCCAAGTAACAAGAAGAATTACTCTATATGGAATTATCTTCATTATACCCCTTTACTTATTTTCTAATTTAAAATTTGATATTGGTAAAATATTAGTGTGGGAGAATGGTTTATCCATTGCTTTTCTTGGTTTAATAGCTTCAGCACTATGCTTCTCAACATGGAATATTGCTGTAAAATATATTGGACCAGTTAAAACAACAATCTATATCTATGCGATTCCAGTTGTCACTATTATTTTTTCTGCTATTTTCTTGCATGAAAAATTGACTTGGATGGGGATTTTAGGAACAGTCTTAACGATTATCGGTTTAATCGTTTCAACAAAAAGGAATAGACATCGATGCATTGTCATCGAAGATGAATAATCATTGTGGCTGTTGTGAAAACCTAGATGTGCTATTTTGAGATGATAGGGTTTGTTTGTAAACTTATTGATTATCTTGTGAATATTTTTTTACTTCCAAATAAAAGCAAAAATAGAAATATATCTTTTCCCAAAATCCTAACTATAATAAACTTTGTTGGAAACAATTAAGGCGTAATAATTTGTTATCACTTAAGTGGAAAGTATTGAACAATTAAAAAAATGGAATATAATGATACGATAAAGCTCCCCGCACCTCTTTACAATGTGCCCCAGGGGAGATGTTTTTATAATTGGGGAATATATAGAAGTTAAGAAACATCTGCTGATTAATGAGCAAATCGAATTATCAAAGTCTGGGGGTTGCATAATAGAAGATGAAAAGCTAGCCCGAAATGTTTTATTGTATATTAATTATTATCGATTTACCCATATTTTTTGCCTTTTGAAGTAGCGGTTAAATTGAGAATTGCTCATTATCATTATTTGCAGTAATAACAGAATATTGTTATTATGATAATTAATTTATTGCTGTCATGCACACATAATTATCACCGTTCGGGTATAAAACCAGATTAAAACATAGATATTATACCCTAAAGGGATTATTTTCTTTTCTTTTTGTTGACATTTGTCCCGAAAGGGTATAATATATAGTTATAAACAGCTGACAAAGGAGAGATTATATGAACAAGATAGCTGAATATATAAAGAAACAACGCAAAATGGCAGGGTTAACACAAGAACAGTTTGCTATTCGCTCAGGTCTTGGTCTTCGCTTTATACGGGAACTAGAACAGGGTAAGGAAACTGTACGCTTGGATAAAGTTAATGTTGCGCTTTCCATGTTTGATATGGAAGCTGTGCCTGGTAAGAAGGAGAAATCATAATGAGTGCTTTCAGAAAAGCGTATATTTATATTCGAGATCATTTTGCTGGTGTTCTTGAGGAAACCGATGAAGGATATTCTTTTTCTTACGATTTTGACTATATCAAAAGTGAAAATGCGGTGCCGGCTTCGCTTACTTTACCGCTTCAAAATGAAAGCTATACTTCTAAGACACTGTTTTCATTTTTTGATGGATTGATTCCTGAGGGATGGCTTTTGAATGTTGTCACCCGAAACTGGAAAATTCCTGAAAACGATCGTTTTGGCGTATTGCTTGTCGCATGTAAAGACCCGATAGGTAATGTCAGTATCAAGGAGAAACGCGTATGAAATGTTTATGCTGCGGGAAAATTTTACGAACAGAAAGCGAATCCAGATGGCACAAGAGCTGCATTCAAAAATTTTTTGGCACTACGCAGATACCTCAAATAGAGTTGGATGACCGTATATTAGAGAGGATTGCTACTAAAAGCATCAGTAAGGGATATACAGTGCCCGGTGTTCAAAAGAAACTGTCGTTACATTTGCTCTCAGATGATGATACACCAAGACTTACTCTTGTAGATTATCCTACTGGATATATTCTAAAACCTCAAGTTGAGCAATTTGAGGCGTTACCGGAATCTGAACATCTTGTGATGTGCATGGCTGATGCAGTCGGTATTACAACTGTCCCTCATGCTCTAATTAAAAATGGAAATACTTATGCGTATATTACAAAAAGGGTTGATCGTCTCTTTTTCAAAGATCATGTAGAAAAACTCGCTATGGAGGATTTTTGTCAACTAGGTTTAAGATTGACACAGGATAAATACAAGGGGTCCTATGAACAGTGTGGAAAAATCATAAAGCAGTATTCAGTAAGAAGCGGACTTGATTTATCTGAGCTATTTATCCGCGTTGTTTTTTTCTATATCACTGGAAATTCAGATATGCATCTGAAGAATTTTTCCTTGATTGAAACGGCAGTAGGAAGTAAGCAATATGTCTTGTCTGCTGCTTATGACCTTTTACCTGTAAAAGTAAATATGCCGGAGGATAAAGAAGATTTTGCTTTAGCTATGAATGGCAAAAAAACAAATCTTCGTAAGGAAGACTTCTTTTTGTTTGCCAAGAATATAGGTATTACTAAAGATACAGCACAAAAAATGATAAATCATTTGGTTTTTCAAAAGGATATGCTTCAGTCAATGTGTAAGGAATCATATTTACCGGATTATTTAAAAAAATCATTTTCAGAATTGATTAAAAAGCGATGTTCTGTATTGATGAGCTAAGCTGATAGGATATTTTGTTATACCGAGCATGATAAATAAAACAGGGGTGCGCTAATGCATCAAAAATGTTATAATATAGGCGAAATTTAATCTTGGAGGATTTATGGAACCCAAACGTATCATTCCCCCATTTAAAATTAAAATGGTGGAACCAATCAATTTAATTAGTAAAGAAGAACGGATTAAAAGATTAGAAGAAGCAGGTTTTAATCCTTTTGCTCTTAAAGCTAAGGATGTATTCATTGATTTATTGACAGATTCGGGAACTGGTGCGATGAGCCATTTCCAATGGGGAGCGATGATGCAAGGTGATGAATCTTACGCTGGTTCATCTAGTTTTTACCATTTAGAGAGTGTAGTAAAGCAAATAACTGGATATCAATTTGTCGCTCCTACACACCAAGGACGTGGAGCTGAACAAGTATTAATCCCACAACTAATTACTAAAAAAGGCATGTCTTTTATCAGCAATATGCATTTTGATACTACCAGAGCTCATGTTGAACTAGCAGGAGCTGAGGCAATTGATATAGTTTGTTCTGATTGCTTTGATACGGAAAAATACTATCCTTTTAAAGGAAACTTTGATTTAAAGCAATTAGTTGAAGTGATTAAAACAAAAGGCGCAGATAATATTGCAGGAATTATTGTTACTATTACGAACAATTCAGCTGGTGGACAACCGGTGAGTATGGAAAATATCCGTGCAGTAAAACGTATTGCTGATCAATATCATATTCTTGTTTTTATTGATGCGGCAAGATATGCTGAAAACTGTTATTTCATTAAATTAAGAGAAGCAGGTTATGAAAATAAATCAATTATTGAGATAGCCAGAGAAACATTTTCTTATGCTGATGGTTTAATGATGAGTTCAAAAAAAGATGGTCTAGTCAATATAGGTGGATTGATTGCGATTAAAGAAGATAAAGAACTATTTAAACGTTGTAAGGTCAGTTTAGTTCCAAGGGAAGGTTTTCCTACCTATGGTGGTTTGAGCGGTCGCGATATGGAAGCCTTAGCAGTTGGTCTAATGGAAACCCTTGATGAACGTTACCTAGAATATCGGATTGAAGAAATTAAGTATTTAGGTGATCGATTACGAGATGCGGGTATTCCCATTCAATATCCTACAGGAGGACATGCTGTATATGTTGATTGCGGGAAAATATGTCCTCATATTCCTTATGATCAATTCCCTGCCCAAGCTGTATGTAATGCCTTGTATATTGAAGGGGGAATAAGAGCTGTTGAGATTGGTTCCATGTTATTAGGACGCGATCCAATTACAAACAAAACCAGAAAAGCTCAAGTGGAATTTATGCGTCTGACCATTCCAAGAAGAACTTATACGACTTCTCATCTAGATTATGTAGCAGATTGTTTAATTGAAGTTTATAAAAAAAGAAGTACATTAAAAGGATTAAGGTTTGTTTATGAGCCCGAAGTATTAAGACATTTTATGGCGGAACTAAAACCTATAGAATAAGCAAGGAAACTATTTTTTTAATCCTTTTTTGTCTTACTCTGAATTATTATAGGAGATGCACAAATGATAAACATTAAAGCAAGTATGATATTAGATGCAATTTGTTATCTAGAAAAAGGTATTTATTTCTCAGAAAAACAGTGGATGACAAAAGAACAAATTAACATAATTGAAGAATTAAATGAGATTAATATAGGATTAGTTCAAGAATGTTTAAGTATGTCGACAATTTCATTAATTATCAGCGCATTTTATAATAATGAAAATCTTGATAGGTATGATCTTGATGATTTATTGTATGTTTTTGAAAATATTAATGTAGTAGATAAAGTAGTCAGAAAGCGGATAACCAATGATTTCCAAAAAAGGTATGTTTATCAAGCGCTTGACTGGTTGATGCGAAAATATGCTAGGGTATATGTAAAAAACATAAACTTGTTGAAACAAAATCGTTTTGATTTGTATTGGGAAAAAGAAATCTATCCTAAGGTATTGGATAATATCGAAAAGAAGAAGTTAGCCTTACAAAAAGCAAATGTAAAATCAATTATTGATAATGTTTGTCTATTGAAAAACATCGGTGACTTGGGAGATATTAATATTTATGTATCATTTATGTCCACTCCTACAGCTTTCACATTATATAACGGATATCTTGATAATATATTAGGAACCAGATTAGATAGTATGTTGGCCCATGAATTAATGCATGGTTTTGCTTCCGCTGAATTGATTAAGCAATATCGTGAATTTATGAAATCTAACGCTTATCTTAAAGAATGCTATCGATATTTAATTGATGAACTGAAATCTGGGGATGAAGAAGAGTTGGTTATGTCAGCAGAATACTATTTACTTTATTTGAATGGTACTTTAAAATCAGACATTTATAAACATATTAAAGAAAACTATGGTTATCATTTACCTTTATCTATTGCTCTTTTTGAACTAGCAATTAATGAAAAAAATACGATTATCGATTATGATAGTTGGTTATTGAACAAGTTTTCCAAAAAAGAAATACCGGAAATTACAAAGGATTATATTATAAACTTATTAGGGTGATATAAATTAATGCTGATTTCGAACAAAGCTTTGAAATGATATCTGAAAAAAAGTGGCATATGATGCAGTTAAATAGGCATTAGTGCCTTTTTTAATTGTTTATAAAAATAAATCTGATGACTGATATTAAGTTGTTTTTCTGTCAATGTTACTGTATTTTACATAAAAAAATTATGAAAATAAGATAATTTCAGAAGTTTAGGAAGAAAAGATTTGTTTGCTTGTAGATATAATAGAGATGTTTCCTAAAAAACTTTTATTAGTTAATGTTTTTGATTATTCTAACCAAAACTCGAAAAAAATATTAAATTTGTGTTGTGAAAAAGCAGCTTATGTGATAAAATGCTATAGAAATTGAATTTTTTGCAGATTTAATAATAAGGTTCATGTTATTAATTTTATGTTTTAATTTGTTTGAAATTCAATATAAATGTAAGGGACCATATTATATAGATTGGTTATCATCAATATAATATGATTACTTAATTATATTTGAATTTAAAGAATTAAAGGGAGACTAATAAAAAATGAAGTTATTTGATTTTTTTAGTATGTTAATCGATAAGCCGATATTACTTATAGTCGTAATATTAGTTACCGCTGTAATTATGATTAACGGTTGGACTGATGCACCAAATGCTATTGCAACATGTATATCAACAAGAGCGATGACGCCAAAAGCTGCAATTATCATGGCTGTCATATTTAATTTTTTGGGTGTATTAGTGATGACAATGATAAGTAGTAGTGTTACCGTAACAATATCTAATATGGGTAATTTTAATGGAGACCAACATCAGCAACTTGTAGCTATTTGTGCTGGTATGGTTGGGATAGTTGTTTGGGCAACAGCTGCATGGTATTTTGGTATCCCAACAAGTGAAAGCCATGCTTTAATTGCTGGTATTGCAGGTGCTGCAGTGGCACTAAACGGATTAAACGGTTTTAGTGGGACAGGACAAGCTTGGTTGAGTGTTTTATATGGAATTTTGATTTCAACAATCATAGGTTTCGGCTTGTCTTTTCTAGTTACTAAACTGGTCCAGATTTTATGTAAAAACGTAAATAGGATGAAAGCAAATAGGGCATTTGCAAAGGCACAGATTTTTGGCGGAGCATCGATGGCATTTATGCATGGAGCTCAAGATGGGTTAAAATTCATGGGTGTATTCCTGCTGGCTACCAGTTTTGTTGATCCAAATATAATAAATGCTGATGGGTCATTTGTTATTCCGGTTTGGTTAATGATTTATTGTTCATTATTTATGGGAATCGGAACATCAATAGGCGGATATAAAATTATTAAAACAGTAGGGCTGGATATGGTCAAATTAGAACAATATCAAGGATTTGTTTCCGATATCACCGCCTCATCATGCTTGTTTTTCGCATCATTAGTAGGAATTCCTGTATCTACCACACATATGAAATCAACATCAATTATGGGGGTTGGATCGGCCAAAAGATTTAAATCAGTTAATTGGAATATTGTGAAAGAAATGGTGCTGACCTGGGTTTTAACATTCCCAGGGTGTGGATTATTTGGATTTTTATTTGCTAAACTATTCTTGTTTATATTCTAGGAGGGAAAAATGCGTAAAAAAGAAGTAAATTATTATTTTAAAACATTTATAGAATCGTTTAACTACGCTAGAGAAGCTGTAGCATATCTTGATGAAGTGGTATCTAATTTTAATGGTGGAATAACAGAAGAACAAAAAGATAAAATGCATAGGATTGAACATAATGCTGATTTGTTCTTACGCGATGTATTAGCTAAGCTTTCTAAAGAATTTATTACTCCAATCGCCAATGAAGATATATTAATAATCATTAAAAAAATTGATGATATAACGGACTCTATTGAAGATATATTGATCAATATGTATATTCATGATATTAAAAAAACCTCATCAATATCAACTAAATTCATCAATATTATAAAAAGAGAATGTAATGCTATGGCAGAGGTACTAGAGGAATTTCCTAACTTTAAAAAATCTCACACTTTAAAAGATAAAATTATGAAAGTCTTAACAATCGAAGAAGAAGGAGATAGATTATTTATTTCTTCAATAAGAGAATTATATCAAACTACACAAGACTTTAAAGAAATTCATAAAATAGAAAGTTTAATATTAGCATATGAAACTTGCTGCGATGCAATTGAAGAAGTTGTTCAAGCAGTCGATGAAGCAGTGATGAAAAATGCTTAATCATTAATATTAATGAATCAAAGAAAAGATAATAAGTTATCAATAAACTGAACTCAATCATGATTGAGTTTTTTTATTATAAATGATATAATAAATCATACAAAAAAGCTTTATTAATAGGAAATACTATGAAAAAACAATTAAATTATTTATGGAAAGGGAGTTTGATTGGTGTTGGACTTGTCGCCCCTGGAGCAAGTGGAGGTATATTTGCCACTATTTTAGGATTATATGACACCTTAATCAATGCTGCGAAAGAAATATTTACGCATCCTTTTAAAATTATTAAAGAATTATGGGGATTATTGATTGGGATTTTATTAGGGTCGATTTTTTCTTTTTATGTCATACTTACAATCATCAAACTTTTTCCGATTCCGATGACAATGTTGATGGTTGGATTTATCATTGGATCTGCTCCTAAAATCTATCAAGCGACCAGAAGCGAAAAGAGATCAGCATGGGATTTTGTTTTAGTAATACTTGCCATTGCTATTACGGTTGCTTTGCCATTTTTGCCAGTCAATGAAACCGTGGTAGAACTTAGTATTGTTTCGTTTATCATTTTATTCATCGTTGGCTTTATTATGGCAGCAACACTTGTAATTCCTGGATTATCGGGTTCAATGGTTCTTATGGCTTTAGGTTTTTATTTCTTTTTATATGAAACTGTTGGATTAGCTTTAGAGAAGTTTATTACACTTGACTTTCCATCCTTTTTTAATCATCTTTTGTTACTAATTCCGGTTGGACTTGGATTGTTGATTGGTTTGTTTGTTTTATCAAAACTAGTTGCTCGTTTATTACAAATAAAACGGCAAAGAGTCTATTGCTTTATCTTTGGGCTTTTAATATCCTCACCATTTTCAATTATTTATACGATGATTGATGAATATGGTGAACAAATGCAATTAAATTTAATCATAAATATAATTGTTGGAGTAGTGGCATTAATTGTAGGGATAATCATTGGCTATCTCTTGGATCGTATGGAAACTAAATATGATAAAAAGGTAAGTTCGTGATGGCAACAATGTCAATTATGTGTGCAATAAAGGACATCTGGCTTCAACTGCAATTAAAGATTTTTTTTAGGTAACAAGATATCCGTTGGAGATAAAGATTAGCTTTATATTATAAGAAGGATAAGAAAATTGTAAATTTGTAATATTGACAAAAAAACAATGGATATAATTTATTTAAAACATCTAAAGGAGTCATTTATCTGTAACATAGTTGATATAGAACAAGAAGCCATCAACCAAAAATTCAACGAATATTTAAGCACAAATATTTTGAATGCTAAACAACAAGAATTTGTTAAATGTTATTAACGATTTACATGAAAGTATTTTAGTAGTATAAAATTTTTGCTATACCTGAGCATATAAAAACGCATGCAGTGATAACTAGTATAAAAGCATGCGTTTTTTATTTATGTTATGTTAAATTAATATAAATGTTTATTCTTCCTTTTTTCTTTTTATTGGGTGGGTCAATATGAAAATAATGATATATATGACAGCCATTCCAATGAAAATAGTAAGCATTCCTTGCCAAGCAATATTAAGAGTATCAATTAAGTTTTTAGTATCTAATAATAAGTACATGAGGACCTCCTATTATAATAAATATGGAACGATAGAAAGAATAATTCCACCGGCCAATACAGAAGCAATTTGTCCAGCAACGTTTGCTGAAACGGCATGCATTAATAAGTGATTTTCTGGGTCTGCTTCAAGTCCCATTTTTTGAACAACTCTTGCTGACATTGGGAAAGCAGAAATTCCAGCAGCTCCAACCATCGGATTAATCTTGTTCTTAGAGAATAGATTTAAGAACTTCGCAAATAGTACACCACCAATGGTGTCAAAGACAAAGGCGAATAATCCAAGGCCCATAACAACTAGTGTTTCCCATGTAACAAAAGCTTCCGCTGTCATTTTAAATGAGATAGTAATACCTAACAATAAAGTGATTAAGTTAACAAGAGTACCGCTCGCTGTTTCACTTAAACTTCTTAATACGCCACATTCTTTTAGTAGATTTCCAAACATTAAGAAACCGACTAAAGCTAAAGAAGCAGGAGCGATTAATCCAGCAACGATGGTAACAGCAATTGGGAAAATAATTTTTGCCAATTGAGTTACATTCTTTGGATTGTAAGGCATTCTGATTTTTCGTTCTGCTTTGGTTGTTACCAGTTTAATCGCAAACGGTTGAATAGAAGGGACTAAAGCCATGTAAGAATAAGCTGCAACCATGATCGCTGGAAGATAGTTACTATTTAAGATTTGGGCTACTAAAATTGATGTGGGTCCATCAGCAGCACCGATAATTCCAATAGATGCAGCATCTTTTAACTCAAAGAAGAAGCCAGCAACGACAATTGTAATGAAAATTCCAAATTGAGCTGCAGCACCAAAGAAGATTAGCTTTGGGTTGGATAATAATGGACCGAAGTCAATCATAGCTCCAATACCAATGAAGAGAAGTAGGGGAAAGATTTCAGAGGCTTCGATTCCAATTTCGAACAACCATTCGATAGCTCCAACCGCTTCAATGTTATTCCCCAAGGTCTGGTTTAATACTCCAGAAAAAGGTAAATTAACTAAAATGGCACCAAACCCCATAGGTAATAATAACGATGGTTCCATTTCCTTTTTAATTGCCAGATAAATAAGTAAAATTCCTACCGCCATCATGACAATTTGTTGCCATGTAATCGCCTTAAAGGAATTCAACAAAAACTCGATAAAATTCATATCTTGCTCCTTTATGTGTAATAGCTTTTATAACAATATCATTGATTAATATGAAAAGCTCGTTGCTCCATTTTACAATAATTTACTTAAGAAGTCAACATTTCCCATGCCTCATGAAAGGTCTTTTTTAATTCCAAAATAAAAAAATATGTTACAAAGGTTGCATTCAAGCGAGAAAGTTTTTTTAATTTTCAAAAAAAATTTACAAACAATGAAAAATGAGTTATAATACTCGTATAGTAGTACGTTTTCATTTTATTGTAAAAATCAAAACAGGAGGGAATCGAGATGAATGGTAAGGATATTCCAATCAATTCAGAAGAGGAAGTTTTAGATTTTGAAAAGTATGAGTTGCGGGACGAACAATTAAAAATAGTCGCTGATAATTTAAACCTTGGACTTGTTCTTCATGATATTATTTATGATGAGGAGGGAAAACCAATAGACTGCCGTTTTAAGTATATTAATGGAGCCTATGAAAAGATTACAAGTCGTACGAAACAAGAATTAGAAGGAAAGATTCTTTCTGAAGCAATTGCTGGTGGAAGGAAAGATTGGTTGGAAAAATATAAAACTGCCATTATTGATAGTCAAGTTGTCTCTTTTGAAAACTATGACCCAGGATTAAAAAAATGGTTTAATATTACCGCCTACTCCCCAAATCCAACCAGACTTGCTTTGTTATTAACTGACATTTCTAAACGAAAACACGCGGAAGCAGCATTAGTAAAAAGTGAAGAAGAAAATAGAATTATAGTTAATAATCTACAAGTCGGGATTATTGTTTATAATGGAGAAGGCAATGTAATTTTATATAACGTAGAAGCAACCAGATTATTTAAGAAGCCATTAGACCATATCATAGGAACAAATTTAGACCATCCAGGCTATGATTATTTTTTTGAAGATGGGATTACTCCTATGAAATTTGAGCAGTTTCCAATAAAAATTGTTTCAAGAACCAAAAAACCATTGTTAGATTATGTGATTGGTGTAATCAAAAAAGGGGAAAAGGAAATCCTTTGGGTGAAGTGTAACGCCACACCTGTTTTTAATAGTAACAATGAAATAGATAAAGTTATTGTCAGCTTTGCGGATATTACCAACCAAAGAAAATTGGAAGAAAAAATTGCTGAAGACGCCAAAGAATTATTCAGCCAAAAAATGCAAACAGAAGCAACTTTGGTATCCATTGGTGATGGAGTTATTGCAACTGACACCAAAGGAATTATTCGCGTTTTCAATACTGTTGCTGAGCAATTAACAGGATGGTCTAAAGAAGAAGCGATTGGATATTCATTTGAAAAAGTATTTAACATCATGAATATAGAAACTCGAAAAAGACAAGATAATATCGTGATGAGAGTTTTGAAGACTAATAAATCGGTAGCCCTTCATGGAGATGATATTTTATTATCGCGTTCAGGGAAGGAATATTTCATAGAAAACAGTGCAACTCCAATCAAAACAGAAGACAAAGGGATTATAGGTGTTGTGCTAGTTTTTAGAGATATTACCGATAGAGTTTTATTACACAATAAATTGAATCTTCAAAGTCAACGATTATCACAAATTGTTGATGTTGCAGTTGATATGATTTTTGAATTAGATAAAGATAAAAAAATTACCTATTATTCTGGTTATGGTTTCAGCAAACTAGGTTATAGCAAAGCTCAAATCATGGGCAAAAAAATTGATGCTATTTTCCGTGATAATTTTGCCATTCAGAATCTGGCATTTATAAGAGCTATGGGAGGATCTCCTTATTCTTACGACTTCAATCTGGAAAGAGGAAATCAAAGCCTTTGGTATGAAATGACCTTATCCCCTCTTTATGGAGATAATAAGAAAACAATCGTAGGTGTACTGGGTATTTGTCGTGATATTACTGAACGAAAACACGGTCAGGAAGAAATTGAATATTTAAGTAAACACGATTTCTTAACAGGACTACATAATCGTCATTATTTTTCAAGCGAAATGGAAAAATTAGATGTGGAAGCGAATTATCCATTAGGTGTATTAATGGCAGATTTAAATGGACTAAAGATTTTCAATGATATTTACGGTCATGATAGTGGCGATAATGCTCTCCAAGCGGCGAGCCAAGTACTGAGAAATGTAGCAGGTAAAAACGATGTGCTCGCCAGAATTGGTGGAGATGAATTTGCCATGATTTTCCCTCGTACAAGCAAGGAAAAAATGGCGGAGATATACAATCAAATTCGTAAGGAAGCCGCTAAAAATGAAATCAATCACTTACCTTTATCCTTAGCAGTTGGTTATGAAATAAAGAATAATGGTTATGTTAGTATCCATGATGCGATGAAGATTGCTGAAAATAGAATGTATCGCTTGAAACTAACCGAGAGCATGCGTTTTAGAAACGATGCAGTGAAGAGAATTATGGAAGTATTACATAGTCAACACGCTCAATTGAAAATAAATAGTGAAATTGTGAGTGATTTATGTCGTAAAATAGGTGTTGCGATGAATTTAAAAGAAGATGTAATTCTAGAACTAGAGCAGACAGGATATCTTCACAACATCGGTAAAATTTTCATTGGCGCCGACATTATCAATAAACCAGGGAAATTAACAACCGAGGAATTTCAAATCGTAAAATTACATCCTGAAAAGGGTTATCAAATCTTAAAATCTGCTGACCAATATACTCAATTAACTGATTATGTATTATATCATCATGAGGCATGGGATGGAAAGGGTTATCCAAGAGGATTAAAGGGAAAGGATATTCCTCTGATATCACGAATTGTTCATGTTATTGATTCCTATGAGGCAATGACTTCATTGCGACCTTATCGCGAATCGATGACTCCAAAAGAAGCAGCCCAAGAAATTATGAAATGTGCAGGGAAACAATTTGATCCACAGGTTGCAAGAATATTTGTTGAAAAAGTATTGAATTTCGATTTAGAAAGCTTGTCATGATTTTGAGGTAAATGGTATGGAAATTTTAAAACAAGAAAAAAGCGACTTTAAAAAAGCACAAATTATCGGTGGCATTTTTGTTTTAATTGCTTTGCCAGCAATTTATTTGCTGGTTTATTATACTGGGGGAGTTAAATACGTTTATTCTCATATCATGTATATTCCAATTATTATATCTGGAGTATTATTTGGCCCATGGATTAGTTTGTTTGTGGGAATTATCGGTGGAATTTTACTAGGACCGCTTATGCCCCTTGATGTTGAAACTGGAGAACCCCAATTATTTTTGAATTGGATGTGTCGTTTGTTGGTTTTTGTCGTCGTAGCTTTTATTGGTGGTTGTACCTCAAAAAAATTGCGTAATAATATCGTCACCATCAAACAATTATTATCGCATAACCAAGAAACAAATATTCCCAATACCAATTATTTAAAAATTTTTCAAAACAAGATAAATTTATATCAAAAAACGATTATAACCATTCTTATCAATAATCATAATAATATCATCGATGTGTTAGGAACTGCTGTTTATCATAAATTATTGTTTACTTTATATGATGATTTACGAAAAGAACTTTCCAATAAATTCCTTGTTGTCCAGGCGGATAGTAATAAGTTTTGGGTAATTCAAGAAACAAGAGATGTTGAAGCAGAAGCAGAAAAAATCGTTGAAATTATCAATAAAGAAAAGAAAATCAATGGAATTCCTTTGTATGTTGAATATTCTGTAGGAATCTATGAAGTAATCGATCACTATGATTTTGATTCTCTGTCTATCTTCACAAATTCAGATATTTGTGCCAGACAATCGCAGTTGCAACAATTGAATTATGTTATTTATGATAACAGCAAGAAAAAGAAACGATTTGAGTATGAAGTGTTAATGTCTTTCTCTCAGGCTTTGAAAAATGGTGAGATATATTTGGTGTATCAACCTAAAATTGATTTAGAGACTCTGAAACCAATTGGTTTTGAAGCATTAATGCGTTGGAATCATTCTCGTTATGGTGAAATTAGTCCCATTGTTTTCATTCCTTTAATTGAACAAACAAGATTAATTAATGAATTGACTAATTGGGTATTAAGTACTACCATCAAAAAAATCAAAGAATTTTGCGAACGAGGAATCCCAACGACAATTTCTATCAATATTTCTGCGAAAAACCTAATTGACCCACAGTTTTTAACACGGACTATGAAGATAATCAATGAATCGAAAGTCGATAAAAATCTTCTTGAATTTGAAATAACTGAATCAGCGATTATGATCAATCCTGAAGAAAGTAAAGTTATTTTAAAAGAGTTTACTGAGGAAGGAATCAAGATTGCGATTGATGATTTTGGAACAGGATATTCTTCGCTATCTTATTTGAGTCGCTTTCCTATCAACACTATTAAAATCGATAAGTCTTTTGTAAAAGACATTACGACTAATGAATCTATCCAAAGAGTGGTAAAATCGACAATTTCCCTTGCCAAGGAATTAGGATACAAAGTCCTTGTGGAGGGAATTGAAGAAAAAGAAGCTTCGGATATTGTGAAAGAATATCAATGCGATTTTGTCCAAGGATTTTATTTTTCTCGACCAATCAAAGCAGAAGATACCTTACCTTGGTATGAAGAAAATAGAAAAGGTTTTAAGAGATAGTTTTTACCATACCTCCTTTCAAAAAAACGAGCAACATTTTAGTGTTACTCGTTTTTTTTGTACGTTTTTCTGTTTTCCTTTATCGTCATTTTTTAAAATATGTGGGGATAGATGATGATTATCTTAACATCATTTGAACAATCAGTTTTGCTAGCATTTTAGGTGATTCTCGTTTCTCCTTATTTAACCAGGCGCAGACCATATGGAATGCTCCATAGGTTAAGAAGTTGTAGATATATTCAACTTCTGCCTCGCTTTTGCTGGCGGAGAAACGATTGAGTGCACTTTCTTTTATGCTTTCCATTGCCAATAGTTTGTGTGCAAACATCGGATCTACATTGTTATTGATAATCAGACGGACGAATTCAAGATTTTCCTCCAGATAATTACAAATAGAGGACATGATTTTCTCGGGCTCTGTTTCATTATGTTTAATGGTTTTAGAAATAAAATCGAGAATATCTTTCTCCATATCGGTAAGCAAGTCAAACTGACTGCCATAGTATTTATAAAATGTGGTGCGGTTTACATCTGCCCTCTCGCAAAGTTCACGAATGGAAATATGATAGATATCCTTTTTTTTCAGGATTTCGATTAAAGCATCCTTCAACATCCGTTTTGTCATTAAAACGCGGCGATCTTCTTTCTTTTTCATTATGACCTCCTAATATGTGAATTTTTTATGAAACTCAACATTTATCATTTGAATGTTGATTATAATTCCAAAATTAAAAATCTGTCGGTTGTATAATCAACACTTGTATATTATAATACAATTAGATAAATGTCAAGAGAGGTTGTATAAAATGAAGAAAATTGCAAATTTTTTAGTGAAAAACCGTTTTGTTGCCCTTGTAATTATGCTTGTGGTGACAATTATATGCGGTGTTCTTGCTGCGACAGTTCCGATTAACAAAGATCGAACAAAGTATTTGGCGAATGATTCCAATATGAAACAGGGTATTTCTATTATGGAAGTCGCTTTTCCCGAAACTAAAGATACGGCAGCTATCCGTGTGATGTTTGATGACCTGACAACGGAGCAGATTGCCGATGTAAAGGCTAGATTAGAAGCAATCCCCAATGTCAGTGAAGTTATTTACGAAGCGGATAGTGAGAAATACAATAAAGAAAATCACACACTCTTTGTTGTTCATGCAGATTTTGGCTATAATACCGATGAAGAATTGGCGATTGAAAAAGCGATTGAAACGGGATTTCCTGAATATACGATGGTGTATAAAAACAACGATATCCCTCTGACAGAACTTCCGATATGGATTATTCTCCTTGGATTGAGTCTTGCCCTCATTATTCTTATCGTCATGTCCTCTTCATGGCTTGACCCTATTTTGTTCCTTGTTACGATTGGTATCGCTATCATCATAAATTTTGGCACAAATGTAATTCTTCCTTATACTGATGAACTTACTATAACGGTAGGACCTATCCTTCAACTTGTATTGTCGATGGATTATTCAATCATTTTGATGAATCGCTATCGCCAGGAAAAGGATAAGTCAAGCAATAAACTTGAAGCGATGAAAACAGCGCTTGCCGGTTCGATTTCCTCTATCGCTTCTAGTTCTCTTACAACAGTAGTCGGATTACTCGCACTTGTATTTTTAAGCTTCAAACTTGGTCCTGAACTAGGTATAGTTCTTGCAAAAGGTGTCTTTATCAGTATGCTTAGCGTGTTTACTGTTCTTCCAGTTATGATTTTATCGATGGATAAATGGCTTGAAAAAACAAGAAAAAGGTCTCCTCACATCTCTATGCGATTACTTACGAAAATCAGCTATAAGATAAGACATGCCATGCCGATTATTTTTGTGATTCTTTTAGTGGGTTCCTTTATTTTGCAGAGGTCTGTAACAATCACCTTTACAGAAGATAGTGAAGACCAGTTGGTAGATGTTTTTCCTAAAGATAATACTATTGTCATCGTATACAATAATGAGGATGAGAAAAATATAAATGGTATTGTTACCGAACTTGAAAAGGATAACAGAGTTTCAAGTGTTCTCGGATATTCTAACACACTCGGTAAGGCGATGGATGCTGAGGAAATGAGCGAAGCAATCAACGAGTTTGATGGTAAAGAACGAATAGATAAAAATATTGTCAGTATGATTTATTTTATTGCTGCTGATGGTGAATTACCTACCCTAACGGTTGTTGAATTTATGAATTTTATTGTCGATTCAGTCATTCCTAATGAAACACTGAATGCCTATGTGGATAATAATATCCGTGATAATATAGAATATTTTGAAAAGTTCTCCGATAAGGAAAAACTGACCACAGCGTTAACAACCGAAGAAATGGCAGACTTTTTTGGAATTGAAAAGGAAAGCGTTGAGCAGCTTTATCTTTATTATACGATTCAAAATGGTGTTGCAGACAGCGGTAAAATGACTTTACCAGCCTTTATAGATTTTGTATTGAACACTGTGGCAAAAGATGAAACCTACGGTGCAATGCTTGATTCTGCCACTCTTTCTTCACTTGGACAACTGAATACGCTTATTCAGATTGCCATGTCTAAGCAAGGTTTATCCTCTCTTCAGATGGCACAAATCTTGAAAATGGGACAGGAAAATGTATCGCAATTGTATTATCTGTATTTTTCTGCCGACCCTGCTTTCCATCAGGAAACGGCGATGATGAAAATGCCGCTTGCAGAGTTCATGACACTTTTGAAAGCAAACATCTCTAGTGAACAAATGGCACAGTTTGGCCAAATGGAGAGATTAATCGACTTTGCAGTCAGGGGACAGCAGTTTGATGCGAGAACCATGGCAGGGATTACGGGAATGGATGTAAATCAGGTAGCGGGCATCTATATGATGAACTCCGCTGAGATAATGACTTTACCGAACTTCCTTGTTGCAGCTTTAGAGCTCGCTCCTACCAATACAGAACTGCAACAACTGAATCAAATCGTACAACTTGCGGTATCTGGTACAGCTTTGGATGCTACAACGCTTGCCAATTTATTTGGAATTGAAGTAACACAGGTATATCAGTTGTTCGGATTAGTTCTATCTTCAGTGAAGACGATAGCTCTTGATGATTTTCTGGGCTTCCTTGTAAATTCTGTTCTTCCAAACCAAGCTTATGCAGGAAGCTTCACTGCTGAGCAAGTTGCCCAGCTTCAGTATTTATACGCGATGATTAGCGCTTCTGTAAATGAAACGGAGTTTACATCTATTCAAATGGCTACTTTTTTAGGAATGGAAGTGCTAAAGGCAGAGCAACTATATATTCTTTATATATATGAGAATGGCAACGCTTCTTGGAAATTATCTCCACAGGTGTTTGTGTCTTTTGCTGTAACCAACGTGCTTGGCAACGAGGAATTTACGGAATATTTTGATCAAAAAACTGCGGATGATTTGAAACTTGTTCACACGCTGATTGAAGCGGTTGTTTCCGAAAAAGAATATACAGTCAGTGAAATGTTTGAACTTCTTACCTCCTTGATGGATGAGGTATCCAGAAACGAAATTGAGGTTATGTATTGTTATTATCAAGGGGTAAGTGATGCTGATTCGGATAGAAAAATGACTATTCCTCAGTTCTTTACATGCCTTAGCGAGGAATTGATGAACGATGAACGCTTTGCAACTTACTTTAACGCGGAAACCAGAGCGGATATTCGGAACAATAAAGCGGATTTAAATGAGGCCATTGTTCAGATGAAGAGTGATACTTATTCAAGACTGGTGATTACTTCCGATTATATAGATGAGTCAACGGAAACCAAAGCTCATGTAACAAAGATTAATGAACTATGCGAAGACAATCTTAAAGAGTATTACCTGGTAGGTAATTCCATCATGGTTAGCGAAATGGAAGAAAGTTTTGGTAAAGAATATTTGATGATTACTTTGATTACAGCCGTTTCGATCTTCCTTGTTGTCCTTATTGCCTTCCGCAATCCAACTATGCCGCTTCTTTTAACGCTTGTTGTACAGTGCGGTGTATTCATTACCGTATCGGTTATTGGTGCATATACTGGTTCAATTTATTATCTTGCTTTACTGATAGTGCAAAGTATATTGATGGGAGCAACCATTGATTACGGTATCGTTTTCTGTAATTTCTATAAAGAAAGCAGAAAAACAATGGACATAATCGAGTCTTTGAAAGCAGCATACATCGGTTCAATCCATACGATTATGACCTCTGGTTCTATTCTTGTACTGGTACTTGCCGTACTGGGAATATTTGCTACTTCACCAATGGTTTCCGAAGTATGTACCACCTTGTCAATCGGTGCGCTTGTCGCTATGTTACTCATCATCTTTGTTTTGCCTGGCACGGTTGTTTGCTTTGACAGATTGACCAACAAACGAAAAAGCGTTACTAAAACTGACTTGTGAAATATCAGAAAATAAGTTTAAAGCTCTTCGCCAATGAAGCGAAGGGCTTTTTATAATATCCTGAATTTTTGATTGTAAAGGAGAAAAGATTTTTTGTGTTTTAATTACTTTTAATATAGCATTGATAAATCCGTTTTTAATCCCCTGGAATTGACTTTTCATCATAATTAAAGTATAATTCTTGGTAATTGAAAAAAATATTTTTCAAACAGACAAAATAAGGAGGAAATAATGGATTTATTTGCGAAATGCTCAGAGAACAAAGCGATTGAAGAAGTGAAGAAACAAGGAATTTACCCTTATTTTTATGTGCTTTCTAGCGGACAAAACACAGAAGTTATGATAAATGATAAAAAAGTAGTGATGATTGGTTCTAATAATTACTTAGGGTTAACCAGTGATCCTCGTGTAAAAGAAGCAGGTATTGAAGCAATTAAAAAATATGGCAGTGGTTGTTCAGGATCGCGTTTTTTAAATGGTACTTTAGATATTCATATTCAATTAGAAAAAGAATTGGCAAAATTCCTTCGTAAGGAAGCAGCCTTGACTTTTAGTACAGGTTTTCAAAGTAATTTAGGAATCATTAGTGCGATTTGTGGTCGTAATGATGTGATTGTCGGTGATAAAGAAAATCACGCTAGTATTTATGATGCTTGTCGTTTGAGTTATGCTAAGTTATACCGCTACAAACACAATGATATGGAAGAATTAGAGCAAATTCTTGCTCATGTTGAGCCGGAAAAAGGAATACTAATTGTTACCGATGGTGTTTTTTCAATGAGTGGAGATATTGCGAAACTGCCAGAAATCTGCGCTTTGGCTCGTAAGTATGGTGCTCGTGTTATGGTCGATGATGCTCATGGATTTGGTGTTTTGGGCGAAACAGGTCGAGGAACAGCGGAATATTATGGCTTAGAAGATGAAGTGGATATTATTATGGGGACATTCTCAAAAACATTAGCGAGTCTAGGTGGTTATATGGCAGCAAAACAGGAAGTTGTCGAGTATGTAAAACATCGTTCGCGTCCATTTATCTTCAGTGCCTCAATCACCCCAGCCAGTGCTGCTTGTGCTCTGACTTCTTTAAAAATACTAGAACAAGAACCAGAACGCGTGAAAAAATTAACGGAAATCAGTAATTATATGCGTAAAAAATTAAAAGAATATGGGGTTAAGATAGTAGATTGTACCACTCCTATCATTCCTATTTTTACTTATGATGATATCAAAACATTCAAGGCATGTAAAATGTTAATGGAAAGAGGAGTTTATGTTAATCCGGTGATTTCTCCAGCTGTACCAGTGGGAGAAAGCATGTTGCGTACCAGTTACACAGCAACCCATACAAAAGAACAAATCGATTATGCTGCATTAAAAATTAAAGAAGTATTAGAGATATTGGAGATTATTTAACATGAAAAGAGTAGTTGTCATTACTGGTGGCAGTAGTGGAATTGGGGAAACAACAGCAAGATATTTATCTCATATGGGAGATATTGTTTACTCTTTATCGAGAACGAAAAAAGACATCTTTGGAATTCATTATCTGGAATGCGATGTCACAAGCATTGAACAAGTAAGAGACTCCTTTATCAAAATCATCGGACAAACTGGAAAAATAGATGTAGTGATTAATAATGCAGGAATTGGTATTGGCGGACCAGTGGAAAATACTAAAATGGAATCGATTAAACAAATCATCAATGTTAACATGATGGGTGTTTTTAATGTCTGTAAGATTGCGATTCCCTATTTAAAAATTTCTCAGGGAAAAATTATCAATATTGGTAGCGTTGCTGGTGAATTAACCATTCCTTTTCAAACCTTTTATTCAGTTACCAAAAGTGCCATCATGGCCTACTCTGAAGGACTTGCTTTGGAATTGAAACCTTTTGGAGTAAAAGTTACTTGCATTCTTCCTGGTGATACCAAAACATCGTTTACCAAGAACCGTGAAAATGAAGTGGATATTAACAAAGAATACAGTGTTCGTTATTATAAATCGATAACTAAAATGGAAGAAGATGAAAAAAACGGGATGCTACCGATTGCTGTAAGTAAAGTGATTTACCGGACAATCAAAAAAAAGAATCCCGGCGTGAAAGTAGTAGTCGGTTTTTCGTATCGTTTTTTATTGTTTTTAAAGCGATTTTTACCAGAACGTTTGGTCCTATATATTCTATATAAGATGTACGGATAAAAAGAAAATGAACTGTCCTTGAGAAAGGATGGTTTTTTAATTTCGGTGTAAAACTTTGTTTTATCGGGGAAATATGCTACAATATATTAGGGAAAAAGATATGGAATCAGCAGTTATCAACGATATCAAACAATATTGTCACCAAGTAAAGAGGATTAAAACTACAGAAATTATCTTCTCGGAACATGTTCGGTTAGCGTGCAAACAAAACCATTGTGGCTGTTGGGGGAAGACTTGGTCCTGCCCTCCTGGATGTGGGAGCCTTGAAGAATTAAAGACAATTTGTTTGCAATATGAATATATATTGATTATGACGAAAGTAATCGATTTAACCGATCCTTTTGATTTAGAAAGTATGAATAAAGGTCGAAGTGATTTCACAAAATATCTTCATCGACTGAATAAGAAATATCAAATAACAGCGAAAGAAATGATGATTTTAGGAGTGGGGAGTTGTGAATACTGCTTGCATTGTAGCTATCCAGAAGCAGCGTGTCGCCATCCTCAAGAAAAAATGATCGCTTTAGAAGCAGCGGGAATTGATGTTGTTGCTCTTGCGAAAACAGCGAATATCAATTACTACAACGGAAAAAACACGGTAACTTATTTTGCTGCGATTTTATATCACGAGGATAAATAGATGAAAAAAGTAATCATCAGAAATCAAGAAAAGGAAAAAACATTATATGTTTCTGAAAATAGTAATCTTCTTACAGTCCTGCGAGAACATGGCTATCTGATTAATGCCAATTGTGGGGGAAATGGTCAATGCAAGAAGTGTGCTGTTACTGTTAATGGCAAGAGCGAATTATCCTGTCAGACAATAGTAAGAGAAGATGTTATTGTTGAGTTAAAGAAGAGAGCAAAAGCAAGTAAAAGTCTCATTATTGATACATTAACGCCTCATAATCACATTGCCATTGACCTTGGTACCACAACCCTGGCTGGATATTTAATTAACCCAGACCATCAACGAGTCATTGCTACCTATTCCCTTCATAATCCGCAGATGTCCTATGGAGCAGATATTATCTCCAGGATTAAACATTGTTCTTTGGGAAAATTGTCAGCCCTTCATCAGTTGATTGTTCAAGCGATTAATGAAATCATTATCGGATTACTGCCGAAGCAAAAACCACAATCCCTGATTATCAGTGGAAATACGGTTATGTTACATATACTGATGAATGAAGATCCTACCCTTATCGGTAGAAGTCCCTATACAGCTAATTTTCTTTTAAGTAAAGAATTTTCTGGAGATTTGCTTGGCATAAAGGCTGAGAAAGTAAGATTGCTTCCATCAATCAGTAGTTTTATTGGTGCTGATATTGTAGCCGGATGTTTAGTTATTGATATTCTTCAAGAAAAAGAGAATGTGTTGTTACTCGATCTCGGTACGAATGGAGAAATGATTGTAAAGGCGAAGGGAAAGTTATATGGAACTTCAACAGCAATGGGACCTGCTTTTGAAGGGGCAAATATTGAAATGGGTATGGGAGGTGTTGATGGTGCGATTTCTGCGGTTAACTATGAAGAATCGCTTACCATTGAAACTGTTTCAGGTGAACCAGAGGGGCTTTGTGGGAGTGGCTTGATCGATATCATTGCTATTTTGCGAAACGAGCACCTAATTGATGAAACGGGCTTGTTACGAGCAAATCAAAAAAGCAAATTAGCGAGTCGAATTACCGATGGTAAATTTTATCTGACAGACAGAGTCTATCTTACCCAAAAAGATATCCGCGAATTTCAACTTGCGAAAAGCGCGGTTGTTGCAGGAATCATGGTTTTATTAGAAAAAGCAGGGATTACTTTATCTTCCTTAAAACGTGTATACCTTGCCGGTAGTTTTGGCTTTCATATGAACAAGAAATCTGCTGTAACAGCAGGATTACTTCCCAAAGAACTAAAAGATAAGATTATTGTTATTGGAAATAGCAGTGGTCTTGGAAGTATAATGGTTGCCAATGACCAATCTCTGATGGAAACATGTAACAAAATCGCAGCAGCAGTCACGGTAGTAGATTTAAATAAAGAACTAAAATTTAGTCAATACTTTATCAAATATATGCATTTTACTTTTTAGAAAGGAAGAACTGATGAACCTAACAGAAATATCTGAGTATTTACAACAAGGAAGGGCTAAGGAAGTAAGGGCTTTAGTACAACAGGCATTAGAAGAACAGGTTTCCCCGCAAGACATTTTAAATGAAGGAATGCTTGCAGGAATGCAAATCATCGGCATCAAATTCAAAAAAAATGAAGTGTTTGTTCCGGAAGTATTAATCGCTGCTCGAGCAATGAATGCTGGATTAGAAGTTCTTCGCCCGGTATTAATCAATAGTGGGGTAAAACCAATTGGAAAGGCCATTATATGCACAGTTGCTGGAGACTTACATGATATAGGTAAGAATCTGGTAAAGATGATGTTTGAGGGTCAGGGAATTGAATGTCTTGATTTGGGTGTTGATGTGAAGACGAGTACTATTATTGAAAAAGTCGAAGAGTATCAACCAGATTTAGTGTGTTTATCGGCGTTGTTAGCGACTACTATGATGGAACAAAAAGAAGTAATCGAAGCCTTAATAAAAGCAGGTCTACGAGAACAGGTAAAAGTATTAGTCGGTGGAGCACCAGTAACTCAAGCCTTTGCGGAAGAAATAGGAGCAGATGGATATGCAATGGACGCTGCATCAGCAGCAGAACTAGCCAAAGAAATCTTATTGAAATAAGGAAAAAACTATGAGAATGACAAAGAGAATTCCCGATTTTAATTATTTAGTGAAGGTTTTAAAACGTGAACCAACCGATCGTCCTGTGATGTTTGAATTTATCCTTGGTGAAGAAAAAGAAAAACTATTGGTTGGAAAAACGTATGATGTTTCGACCGACTTAAATCGGAATATTACTCGCATCAAGGCTTTTACAAATGCTGGTTATGACCATTGCCCTATCCTAATCAAAGGGGCAGAATTTCCTCGCAAACTCGATGAACACGAAAATGTACAAACAAAATCATTAAACGCTGGTTCAACAATCATCGATCGCGATAGTTTTCTTCGCTATCAATGGCCAGATGTTAGCAATTGTGATTTTTCATTGATAGCAAAAGCCGGTAAATTCTTAGAAGGAAATATGAAATTTATCCCTTATAGCTATGATGGTATTTTAGAAAACGCCATCGGGATTGTTGGATATGAAAATTTATGCTATATGCTCTATGATGATGAGGATTTATTTGCTGATATTTTTGAAAAAATAGGTTCAATTACGATGGAGTATTTTGAAAAATGCTTAGAATACGATGAAGTAGGAGCAATTCTTTGCAATGATGATTGGGGATTCAATTCACAAACGATGTTACCACCTCATGTCCTACGAAAATACGTGTTTCCTTGGTATCAAAAAATCGTAAAATCAGCTCATGACAAAGGAAGATTAGCTATTGTGCATTCCTGTGGTTATTATCATGATATTATTGATGATATGGTTGATATGATACAATTTGATGGAAAACACTCTTTTGAAGATAATATTTATCCTGTAGAAAAAGCATATCAAGATTTAAAAGATAGAATTGCTATCCTTGGTGGTTTGGATATGAATTTTCTGACCTATAAAAATAGTGAGGAAGTATATCAAAGAAGCAAGAAAATGCTAGCACTGACAAAACAAGGAGGCTATGCCTTAGGAAGTGGAAATAGTATTCCTGATTATGTTCCTGATGAGAACTATCTGGCGATGTTACGAGCAGGAATCGAAAAATAAAAAAACTGATTTTTTCAGTTGTTTTATTCTTTATTATGAAGGGGTAGTTTTTGACCATCTTTATATTTTAAAGTATAAACAATAAAGGCTCTTTTGTAAGAAAATTACGATATCTTTTCCTATTCTTAGAGAAGTATATCGATAAATAGATTAACAGGATATTATCCTATATTTCAATTTGTTGTTATTGTTATCATTTATTACAATAAAGGAGGGAAATAATTTTATGATTATTGATACACATGTTCATATTGGAAAATCGCTTAATTTTGTAATGAACGAGAAAATGGTTATCGATTCAATGAAGGCAAACCACATCGATTTTTCAATTGTATCCAACGCTGAGGCGGTTGAAGTAGATCATAATCAATATCTTTTACCAAAAGATAAGCAAATATCACAAATCAATGCTAATCGTAAAGTGATTAATTTTGCCCGTAAACACAAAGAAAAAATTGGAGTGGCTATATGGGTAAAACCATTACAAGAAAAACCGAATCAACGACTAGAAAATCTGATTAAAGAAAATAGGGATTGTATTTATGCAATGAAATTTCATCCTTATCACTCAAAGATTAGTTTTAATTCTCCAGAAGTAAGAGAGTTTGTGAAGCTTGCTGAAAAGTATAATCTTCCTGTTGTTACTCATACAGCAGCAGGTTTTGATTGTTCTCCATTGAGAGTATTAGAAGTAGCTAAAGATTTTCCTAATACGAAATTTGTGATGGTGCATCTTGGTTTGAATACTGATTACAAAGAGGCAAAAGAAGTTTTTTCGCATAGATTACCCAATATCTTTGGTGATACTACCTGGGTTTCTTTAAAAGTAACAAAAGAAATTATCAAGACTTATGGTTCTCATTTATTGGTCTTTGGTACGGATAATCCAATAGATGGAATCAACACTTTAAAAAAGGAGATTTATCAAGAATACTTTGTTCAAGCTCCGAAAGAATTGACAAAAGAAGAATACGAACGGTTAATGTTTAAAAATGCGATAGATATTTTCAATATTAAACTTTAGGTTTATCAATAATGAACTAATTTTTATTGGAAAAAAATAGAATTACTTATGTTATGTTGACTATAGTCTAGTGGAGGAATACTCAAGCGGCTGAAGAGACTTGCCTCGAAAACAAGCAGATCATTCATAGTGGTGCAGGGGTTCAAATCCCCTTTCCTCCGCCATATTGAATTACAAGTTTTGATAAAATATATAGGTATGTTTACCATTAATATCAAGCCTTCTAATTTTTTCATATCGTCTGTCAATTCTTTGTTGTTTCGTAGAAATACGAATGGATGCATATATCATAGTTTATAAAAATCTCTGCTTTTATATATCCATAAAAAAGGAGTTTTATTAAGTGCTTTTCACATAAAAAGGAAGTATCACAATGATATAAAAATGTATAGGAATTTGAGAATTGGAACTGCACTTATGAAACGGATACTTACTGTGTTGAAAGAGTAAAGATAAATTATGCGGTACGTATGTATGAAAAAGTTGGATTTGAAGTAGCCATTATATTTTTAGAAGAATATAGATTGACAATAAGCATAACATATGATATCATATGTTTGAAAGGATGTATTAACATGAAATTCAAACAAAATGAATACATTTCAAAATATAATAAAAATAATTATAAAATGTATCAATTCAGGATCAAAAAAAGCGATGCTGAGATCATTCAACATTTAGATACTTTAGAAAATAGAAATAGTTATATTTATTCCTTAATAGATAATGATATCAATAAATCTATATTCACAATCAAAGAACTCAAAAACCTTATGAAACCGATATTTACAAAATATGGGATAACGGATATTTATCTGTTTGGATCTTATGCAAGAGGAGAAGCAACCAACACAAGCGATATTGATATATATTGTAATAGGGGTAATATTAGAACCTTAATTGATCAGGGTTTGCTTGAAGAAGAATTAGAAAAAGCCTTAAATAAAAAAATAGATATCATTTTTAACACAAGTTCCATTGATGAATCTTTTAAATCACAAATAATGAAGGATAGGATTAAATTATGTTAAGCATTAGGGATAAAGATATATTAATTCAAATTGTAAAAAGATGTGATAGAGTAATGGATAAAGTTACTAATATTAATCAAAAAGATTTTGAATCTGATAAAGATATTGAAGAAGTCGTATGTTTTAATTTGTTTCAAATTGGTGAACTGGCTAATGGATTAACCGATGAAGTTACAAATGAATACAATAAAATACCTTGGAAACAAATTAAAGGAATGCGTAATAGAATAGTGCATCGTTATGATACGATTGATATTGAAATAATATGGAACACAGCTAATGAGAGTATTCCTAAGTTAAAGAAATACTGTGAGGATATATTAAAGCAATAATCATTTTTCATATTTTAAATAACAAATTGGCAATTTCCCTGTTTAGTAACATATGAGATTTATAAAATAAGCTATGGGTAGAATTGAACCTTTTTGTTGTAACTCAAATTATACTGGTCTATGGTCAAAACTTGATTTTAATAAATACATAGAAGTGTAGTCGGATTTTTTAAAATACAAAATACAAAACCAGTTCAGGCGTAGCATTGCCTCAATTTCAAGCTGAATTCCACGCATGGAATGAGTATTATTGGGTTATCCTAAAATCGACAAACAAGAAAAAATAGCGGTTTTTCTCTAAAAAGAAAGAATCAGTTTGCTATATATTATCTTTATGACATTATTTTTTAATAAATCATCAAGAAGAATAGATGATATTCTGTATTTTTTCATTAAGGGCTTGTTTTTGAGTCATAAAAATCTTCAAGATGTGTATATCTATCACTCTAAATGGAATAAAAATCAAGCGATTAGAATAACTGTTTAGTACTACCTAAGAAATTGAGGTCACTACCAAAGAAAATGTGAATACTACCAAATAAACTACCAAAGAAAAGATTATTTCTTTATTAAAAGCAAATAATAGATTAAATAGAAGAGAATTGGCTAGTGTTTTGAATATAAGCGAAGATGGTGTGCAATATCATTTAAATCAATTAAAGAAAAAAGGTATTATTGAACACCATGGTTCAACAAAGGCAGGATACTGGGAAGTAAAAGAATAATTATCAGCATCTATCAACAATGATAGGTGCTTTTTCAATAGGTGTCACATGTCGCTAAACGTAGATACGTAAAAACTAGTAAAAGGTGTATTGGATTAAATAAGTAGTCCTTCGACATTTTGAATAGATAGAATTGATACAATAGTTATTAGTCCTTTTTCCATATAAAAAGGAAACGTATAATCACGCTTCCATCATTAATTTTTTGTTTTACTGTTATTTTAATTATTTCCACATTTGTTTTTATGCTGATGTTTATGACATACAGAGCCTGTAGATTGTAATTTACCAGCAAGATACATTTCAACGGCAGTTTTTGCATCACCAGAAGCTCCGGTTATTACTTCAATGTTTAGTTCATTAAAAATATCAATTGCACCACCGCCCATACCACCAGATATAATTACATTTACTCCTTGTTTATTTAAGAAATTGGGTAAGAACCCAGGTTTATGTCCTGGATTTGGGATGGATTTGCTTTCTGATATTTTATTATTTTCTATATCGAAAATAATAAAGTTTTCGCAATGCCCAAAATGTTCTGTAATCCTATTCCCTTCACTTGCTACTGCTATTTTCATTTTTCTTTCCTCCATTTTATGATATATTTTTTTATTGATTACGCTCTATGTTTACTAAGTGTACATAGAGACGTTTTGATATAAGATTATCTTTATCTTTACTTAGTCTTAAATGAGTTTATCATAAACTCATTTTTATAAATTTAGTACATCACCTGTAGCGAAATAGTTTATATGATTGTTTAAAATTTCTTTTAGCTTCTTATAAGGGGTAATACCAGTGCAATGGCAAGTATAATATTTTGTATTCCGCTTGCTAAGCATATTCCCCAATTCGTAAATCACTTGTTCATCTTCGCTTTTTTCGCTACTAGGATTAGACAAGTGAAAACCGCTAACGACATAATCAGGAGCTGTTCCTTCAAGAGCAATAAATTTGCGGATTATATTTGTTATGCCATTATGGGCACAACCTGCAATGAGAACTTTCATATTATCGGCTTTAATAATTAAATTTTGTTCGTGTTGAAAATCATCTTCAATGTATTTTTCTTCAATTTTTATCTTTAATTTTTTATTAAGAGAAAATCGTTGTTCAATAATCTCAACGGAAGAAAATATGGATAATTCTTCATCTAAAATCATATCTTTATCTAATAGTATAATTCTTTGATTTTTAGATAAATCTTTATCTAAGCCTATATATTCCATTCCAGATTCTCGTTTAGAAAAATAGTCTCCAAAAGCTTCCTTTTTTATATAAATTAGCGCTTTATCATTTATCTGTAAGAATGTTTTTAAACCACCACCGTGGTCATAATGACCGTGAGATAGGATTACTGTATCAACAGCCTGCAAATTAATACCTAATGCTATGGCATTTTCAAGAAATAAAGAACTTGCCCCTAGGTCGAACAATAGTTTATGATTTTTTGTTTCAATATAAAGACTTAATCCATGCTCACCAGTTAAATTTTTATTATTCGCTACATTATCAATTAAACTGACTATTTTCATAAATTATCTTCCTTTTGTATTAGTTCAATAACGCGAGCATAAACTGCTTTAACTGCATTTCCGCTAGGGCAATCTATTTCAACAATGCTTTTACCGCTGTTAATTGCCATAACAGCTAAACTGTCATAAGGGATTCTTCCTAAATAAGCGACATTATTGTCAGCACAGAAAGCTTCTATTTTTTCAGTATTTGAAAGATTTATGTCATATTTATTGACGCAAACAGCTATTTTTGTTTCAAAATGGTGAGCTGTTTTTATGATTCTTTCCATATCACTTATCCCTGAAACCGATGGTTCTGCGACGATAAGCGCTATATCTGCACCGGAAAGGGATGCTATAACTGGACATCCTATTCCTGGGGAACCATCTATGATAGCTATTTCAACTTTTTTTGTATTTTCCAGCAATTGTTTTTTTACTTCAGCAACTAATTTTCCCGATGTTCCACTTCCCATTTTCAATTTTGCGGTTGAAAAAACCGAATCGTCCTTATAAAGGAAAAGTTCTCCCGCTACAGTTTCCTTTAGGGAAACAGCAGAAGCAGGACAAATGAATTCGCATACGCCACAGCCTTCACAAGCATTTGTATCCACGAAATAACCATCTTGATAGTCGATTGCTCCAAATCTACAATTTGCTTGGCATAATCCGCATTCGATACACAAATCCAGGTCTATATTAGCTTTTGGTAAACCATAATAATCTTTCTTTTTTGGTAAATTTTTATGTTTACTGATCAGATGCAAATTTGGTGCATCTACATCGCAGTCAGCATAAGCCCTGGCATTGTATAGTTTTATAAACGCTCCTGCTATGGTTGTTTTTCCGGTTCCGCCTTTACCACTTAAGATTAATAATTGTTTCATCTGCTTACCTCCTTAACTTTATTAAGAAGGGAATAGAAGAGTTCATTATTTTTATAATTTTCTCTTACAGCAATTTTTCCATTGGAATTTAGTTCTCCAAGTTCAGAATCAAAAGGGATTCGTCCAATAATTTCGATATTTTTTTCTTTGCAGAAATCTTCTGAAGGATTTGGTCCATCGGTGCATTTATTAAGAACAACACCATATGGCTTATTGCAAAGCTCTACTAGCTGATGAACCATTTCCAGATTATGGGCACCGAATATAGTGGGTTCTGCCACTAAGATGCAGTAATCTGCATCTTTTATGGTTTCCATAACGATACATGCACTTCCTGGTGGACAGTCGATAAAGATATATCCCGATTTATCTTTGATATATTCGAGGATGTTTTTGATAATTGGGATCCCTGAAGCTTCCCCAGTATTCATTATTCCGCCGACTGTTCTAACATTTTCAGAGATGCCGATATTTATCAGACCTATTGTTTTTTCTATTTCAGTAATGGCATTAACCGGGCAAACGAGAGCACAACCACCACAAGAATGGCAGATTTCTTTAAAAAGGATCACTTTTTTTCCAAAAGCTAGAGCGTTGAATTTGCAAAAATCCACACATTCCTTGCAACCGGTACAGAGATCATTATTAACCTCGGGAATTAAAACTGAAACAGTCTTTTCTTCAAGAATTTGCGGTTTAAAATAAAGGTGACCATTTGGTTCCTCAACATCGCAATCCACGTAATAAGAATTGCCATCGGCAGCGGCAAGGTTTACGCTTATCAGCGTTTTCCCTGTTCCCCCCTTTCCGCTTAAAACAACTATTTTTTTATTTATTCCCATGATGATGAAATCCAGGATGTATATCAGCTAAAACATTTAACTGATTGTTTTCATAAGCTCCAATGTTTTCTTCTGCTGTTCCAGCAATATTTTTATAAACCCTTATGCCTCCATCAATTAAAACTCTGGCGGCATTTTCACCGTATCTAGGGGCAATAATTACCTTTACCGATTGGTCAATAAGCATTTGAGCGGCTCTAATTCCGGCTCCTCCAGTGCTTCGTGTAGCAGGATTATCTAAAAATACCATAGACTTATCAGTAGTATCATATATTAAAAAGTATGGTGCTCTTCCAAAGGAAGGGCATAGCTCCGATTTTATGTCTTTACTATTTACTGGTAATGCAATTCTCATATTTAAAACTCCTTCTTTCTATATATTTTTTATCATATTTTGTGTTTCCATTCTGAGAAATATAAAATATTTCCTTATTTGTTTTCTTCGCTTGTATTTTGCCTGAATGGATATCTTCGGCAACCCCTTTTCCCGCAATACCCTCCCCGCCCATCGCAAAGCCGATATTCTCCGCCTTCTATTAACAGAATTTTTCCGTTTATAAGTGAATCAGCAATCTTTTTTCGTGCGGAATCATATATTCCTTGAACTGTTGTTCGCGCAATATTCATTTTTTGTGAGCAATCTTCTTGTTTCATTCCCTCGAAATCAATGAGTCTGATTGTCTCATATTCGTCAACGGACATAATAACGCGCTCATCAGTTAATTCGCCACTGAGTGGTCCAAAGCGGTTAATGGTAGGTAGGCAACAAACTTGCCGCCATTTTTTTGGTCTTGGCATAATTTCACCCCTTTCCTTGGTATAATCAATATCTACTTATTTATGACATATGTCAATTATAATTATACACTGTTTCTGACAAATGTCAATAACTTTGATGAAAAAAAGCAAATTATAATTATTACTTGAACTGAAGAGGGACATAAAAGAACAAGTGGTTATGTTAACTTTGCTAGTAATTGTGATCTTCATTTCATGTTTTTTTAGATAAAAACAATTTTTTATCTTGATTAATATTTACATTTCTTAATTTAGTAATTGTTTACTTTTTTTTAGCTGCGTGCTATAATATAGTAGATTTTTTAATTACTATTGGAGGTATTCATGGTTCTTGCAGTTTTTCAAAATACTAATTATCTTTATTGGCAATTAATTGTCCAATTTGGAATTGTATCGTTAATGTTATTGATTGCCAATATTGTCAGACGAAAAGTCAAATTATTCAGGAATTTATTATTTCCTACTGCTATTATCGCTGGATTTATTGGATTAGGTGTCAAGTATTTGATTTTTGGATTAGATATTCAAATTGATGGCCAACTAATCTTAACCAATGATTTTTTGGAAGCAGTTACTTATCATGCGATAGCCCTTGGTTTCATTGCTATGGGATTGAAGAGTGTGAAAAAAGAAGATACCAAAAAAGTTAATGGGAAACCTTTTAAAACGGGTTTAGTTATCGTAAATACTTATCTATTACAAGGGATTGTCGGTGTAGCGATTACGATAATCTTGTCTTATTTGTTTGTTGAGATAGCTCCTTATGCAGGACTACTTTTACCAATGGGCTATGGTCAAGGACCTGGACAAGCAGCCAATATCGGTGCCTTATTTGAAGAAAATGGTTTTGTTGGGGGAAAGACATTTGGATTATCAATTGCAACTTTCGGTATTCTTTGGGCTTGTGTTGCGGGAATTTTTTATATCAATAAAAGAGCGAAAGAAGGTAAAATCCAACGTGCTAATGAAGAAGTTGCTCAAGCAGTTTCAACTGAAGAAGTCGAAACAAAAGAAGAAATTCCTGTTAGCGAAGCAATTGATAAGATGAGTATTCAAATTATTTTGATCAGTATCACCTATGGTTTAAGTTATTTATTTATGAGAGGAATAACGAAATTAATCAATATTGATGCAGTTACTGGATTAGTTTGGGGCTTTAACTTTATTTTTGGTATGTTATTCGCCATCCTTATTAAACAGATTATGAATTGGTTAAGAAAAATTAAACTGATAAAACGTAAATATACTAATGAGTATATGTTAAACCGAATTACTGGTGTGGTATTTGACTATATGATTGTTGCTAGTATTATGTCAATAAATATTGAAATGCTAGTCAATACGGGCTTATGGATTGGATTGTTAGTCATCACGACCATCGGTGGTATTGTAACTTATAGTTACTTGCGTTATACGATTAAAAGAGTGTATCCAGAGTACGAACATCAAGCGTTTGCAGCTTTATTTGGAAACTTAGCTGGAACAGCTTCGAATGGTATTGCTTTATTACGAGAAATTGACCCTGATTTTAAAACACCAGCAGCAGATGATTTAGTTACTGGTTCTTCAACAGCTGTTTTATTTGGTGCACCACTATTAGCGATTACAGCACTGATATATCAGCCTAAATGGTACTATCTATGGGGTTGTTGGGTGGTAATGATAATCTTTTTCGTGTTGTTTAGTTATTTTCTACTTAAGAAACCATCAAAGCAAAAAAATAGCGAATAAAATAAACTGATTTTGAAATTATAATTAACTAAATTCGAATGGAGTATTTTCATTCGGATTTTTTTATTGGATGTACAAATTTAATAAATATTTGATGAAGAAACAGAAATATTTTAAAATAAAAAATATCTTAAATATGAATTAATCATATTTAAATTGTATTTCAAAAAAAATGAATAGATGCTATAATATAATATGTAAATAATAAACAAATGAAACATAAAGGAGAGAAAAATTATGAATTTAAAAAAACCAAATAATATTATCGTTGTTATGCTGATTGTGAGCATTGTCGTTTTTACTGTTTCGTTTATTTTACTCATCATCGGCGATTACCTGGAACAGACCTTTAATGTTATCGGTATTCGTATTGCTACCTTATTTGTTGCTTTTTCTTCTTTTTGTTCATCAACATTGTTTAGTTTGTTGATTTTACTTCATAATAAGACAGTTAGTCAGATTAATGATGATAATAATCGGCGTGCTGAATTATTCCGTGACCTGCAATTTGCCTCTACAAATTATTCGATTATTGAATTTATGGATCGAATGTTAATTTATGATGAATCTCAACGATACATTGATCGCCTTCTTACTAAACGGATTATGGATTTTCATATGATGGAAGCGAATATTCAAGAAGAAGATATCTATACCAATCCTTCTAAATATAGTTTCATTTCAATAAAAATTCCTTTTCGTGTTATTGAAGGAAAGATGGTTTCTAAGATTACCTTCACAAAATTAAAATTTGAAAGGGAAGAGCAAGTTTATGAATTTTATTCTGGTTCAGGATTAGAAGAAAGCAAAGTGTTTATTTTATATAATGAGCACACTAAACGTAATAATGTCATCATCAATTTAATTACTCCTATTGATAGTCCTTTCTTCAATAAGAAAGCAGTTAATGTATTTACAAAAATAAAGATTCATATTAACATAACGAGTTTATTAGGAGTCGAGGTACGAGGAACTAGCGAGTTGTACTTCACAAATCCAGAACAAATCGAAGGGGATGGAACAAATACCTATCGGATAAACTCATCTAATTTTTCTTTACTAACTATGCCGATTGTTACCAAAAAATATCCTGAAAATGAAAAAAGTATTTAAAGACTAAATGGAGGGCGGTTAATATATTTAGATCAAAGGGTAGAAACAAGACATATTTTTACCTTGATTAAATGGTATTTTGATATTAATTTGGTAGAATAAAAATCGCTTCAAAAATTGGGAAAAACGATGTGATTACCGCTAAAACGCAAATGTAAGACCAATATTTCCTGTCTGCTGCGTTTTCTTCGTGTAGAAAGATAAATATTAAACTGTTGTCAGAATCGAAATTAAAGGATTTTTATTATCTGAGAAAAGCAAAAAAATCAAAAAACAAAATTAAAAGTAATATTTGTAAACATTACAATGATTTATTTTTTTCTTGAAAATTATTTAATGAATTACATTATCAGCTTTAATAGCGATGATAACAATCAAAAAAATCAGTTTTTGATTGCAAAAAATAAAACATAGGAGTATAATGTAGTTGTTAACGTAAAGCGTTTTCATAAAAAAAGAAAAGGAGAGAAAAATGAAAATTAGTAAAATCCTAGCGCTTTTGCTAGTTGTGTTTTCGTGTTTTGTTCTAATTGCCTGTGGCGATAGTACAAAAAAAGAAAAGAGTGAAACTGAAAAAATTATTTTAGAAGCTCAAAAGATGGATTTTGATGAATTGTGTCGAAAAGCAATTGAAGAATCAAATGGTAAGAAATTTTATGGTGTAGGTAACTCAAGCCGAGGTAAAAAAGCACTTCCTAAGTTTATTGAGTATTTACAAACTTTAAATCCAAGTTATACCATGGATTTTGATTGGCAACAACCTAAAAATAATAAGATTTTTGACCAATTAACTACTGATGGTCGTAAAGAAGTGGGAACATTTGCAATGACATTGATTCAAGATGGTAACCAAATTCAATCTAAAATGGTTAATACGGGCGTTTTGGATCGCTTCATTCCAAAAGAATGGGCAAAAGCCAATAAAATTGATATCAATGATTATGAAGGATTCTTGCCACTTCAAACTTTAAATAAAGTGTTTATGTATAATAATACGGGTAATAAAGTGTTTGATAATTGTTGGGACTTTGTTGCTCAAGGAGAACATGGACTATACATGGATATTGATTCTGAAATCGTTGGTAAAAACTTCTTGTATATGTTAACACAAGAAAAATATGCAACTTATTTGAAGGATGCTTATCAAGTATTACCAGCTTCTGAAAAAGCATATTTCGATACAACTATCAATGCTTTAGCTCAAGATGCAGTTGATTTAGGATTGGGCCCTAATGGAAAATATGCCTTGGCATGGATTAAATTATGGGTTGAATCTTATAATGCTCAAACTGATGATGGACCAATTTGTAATACATTAGTGCAAAAATCTGCCACTGACAAATTTGGTTTACTAGTTTATTCAAAACTACGTTCAATAGAAGAAACAGCAGAAGTATCTAAGAACAATATTACTATTGCTGCTTATCAACAAGGAGAAAGTCTATACAACAACGTAACTTATCAAGGAATCGGCGGCTATGGATATTGCCATTACTTATTTGTTACTGACAATTCACCACTTCCTTGGACAGCTTGTGCTTTCATTGCTTATATGACAATTATCAACGAAGGAGCTGCAGATGATGCAGGTAAGATTGCTGGATTCTCAGCTTGGGGTGCTGATATGGGCGGATATTCATCAAATCCTGACTTAGCAGCATTAAATGAAGCAGTATACAAACATAAAACTGCTGGCGGACTTGAATTTGACTGTAAGAATGATAGAGGATATGAATGGTGGACTACAACTGGTAAACTAGTTCTTGAAGATCCTGAATATTGTGCAGAAGTAGCCTTTACTGTAGGTAGCTGGATAGAATTATTAACTAAGTATAAACCAGCATAAAAATAGATTACTCTTAAAGGTGTTTTGCAATTGTAAAACACCTTTAATTTTTATATAAAGGAGATAGAATATATGGAATATACTCCCCAAACTAGTTCAATGAAAAGAACTATTAGGATAAATAAAGCAAAAACATTTTTTTCCAAACCACAAAATGTTATTTTATTATTATTTGGTATTGTTCTAACATTTACAACCATTAGTCCTGTCATTGCAATTATAGCCGATACTATGAGAATTCATCCCGGCACTATTGATGCAAACCTAACCAATAGGGTAGAGGGGTTTACATTAATAAACTATGTTGATTTATTTACAAGCAAACTTGTAAAGGTTAATTTATTGATACCTTTATGGAATACAATTAAATTAGCAATTCTTTCCTGTATCATTTCAATTCTATATGGTGGTATTTTTGCTTTTTTAGTAACAAGAACCAATCTTAAATTCAAACAATATCTTAGTTCTATTTTTATTTTTCCATATATCATGCCACAGTGGACATTAGCAGTTGTATGGCAAAATCTTTTTAATAGTAATGCTATTACGGGAACAGCAAATGGCTTACTAGCATCCTTATTCAATATTACCATGCCTGCTTGGTGGTGTGTTGGTTTATTTCCTTCAGCAGTTGTATTGGGACTTCACTACGCCCCCTTTGCTTACATATTGATAGGTGGTATATTTAGGAATATGGATGCCAATCTGGAAGAAGCGGCTACAATTCTAAATACACCAAAAAGTAAAACGATGTTTAGAATTACATTGCCAATGGTTAAACCAGCCATCTTATCAACAATTTTATTGGTATTTGGTAGTGCTGTAGGTAGCTATCCTGTTCCCCATTATTTGAAACTTTCAACGCTGTCAACCAAATATGTTTCGATGAATGATAAGTATACGGGAGAAGCCTCTATTCTTGCCATCATTATGATGATATTTGGTGTTGCCATTTTGATATTAAACGAGATGGGACTGAAGAGCAGGAAAAATTACACAACTGTGACTGGAAAATCTGGGCAAATCAGTAAAATTAATTTAGGGAAAATTAGTAAATACACTATTGCTATTATTTTTATTGTGTTAACTTTCTTTACCAGCATTTTTCCAATTATTTCTTTTGGCTTAGAAACATTCTTGCCTAATCCAGGAGATTATAGTTTCCTATATTCTGGGGATCTAAGCAATATTACAACCAAATGGTGGATTACAAAAGATACCATGGATACTTCACTGTTTGGTCAACAAGGAATTTTATATAATCGGATGATCTGGAGAGCTTATGGGGGCACCATGCTAGTTTCTGTAGCATGTTCGCTTTGTGCGGGGACTATAGGAACGCTAGTTGGTTATGCTGTCTCAAAAAATAGAAGAAGTAAATGGGCAAGTTATGTAAATACTGTGGCATTCTTACCTTATTTGATGCCTTCTATTGCCGTTGGAGCTGCTTTCTATGTATTGTTCTCTAATAAATATTTTAATTTGTTTAATACTTATTGGATATTAATCATCGTTGGGACAGTAAAATACATTCCGTTTGCTAGCCGAAGTTCTCTAAACTCGATGCTCCAACTGAGCTCTGAGATTGAGGAAGCTGCCTATATTCAAAATATCCCATGGCATAAACGGATGTTCAGGATTATTATTCCAATTCAAAAGTCATCGATTATTAGTGGATATATGTTACCTTTTATGACATGTCTACGAGAACTATCGCTATTCATGTTGTTATGTACTCAAGGCTTTGTCCTTGCTACATCACTAGACTATTTTGATGAAATGGGACTGACTGCCTTTTCATGTGGTATCAACTTAATTTTAATTATTACTATATTAATCAGCAATGGAGTATTAAATAAACTCACTGGAGCCTCACTAGACAAAGGAATTGGAGGAAAATGATAATGCCGAGAATCGAATTAATTAATGTTACTAAAAGATGGAAAGATTTTTATGCCGTTGAAAATTTAAATTTAGTTATTGAAGACAATGCTTTCGTCACCTTACTTGGACCATCAGGATGTGGAAAGACAACAACACTACGAATGATTGCTGGCTTAGAAACACCGACAAGCGGTAAAATTATCATAGGTGACAAGGTTGTTTTTGACAGTGAAAAAGGAATTAATATTCCTGCAAATAAAAGACGAGTTGGCTTTTTATTCCAAAACTATGCGTTATGGCCAAATATGACAGTGTATCAAAACATTGCTTTTGGTCTTGGAAATATAAAGGAAGAGTTGCCACTAATAGATTTTGAAGTTCAAACATTGAAACAATTAATTCAAGCGTTAAAACATCCAGATAAAATCATTGAACTGATTGATGATTGTAAAGATAAAGATGGAAAAGTTGATTCCCAAAAAGCATATCTAAAATTTATCGATAATTATTCAATGTCTATCTATACAGCAAAACGACTTTATAAAATTGATGTTGCTAATGCAAAGGATAGAATGGAGGAAATTATTTCTAAATTAGAGACAAAACTACAGAATCTTATTCAAAAGCATATCAAAAAAGGTGAAACACTGAACGATAAGAATGAAATTGTTATCCAGAATAAGGTTGTCTATAAAGAACGAAAATTACATCAAGAAGAAATTGACTTACTCGTTCGAAAAGTATCAAGGATTGTGAAAGTGGGAATGTTTATGGATCGCTATCCTGCTGAATTATCAGGAGGCCAGCAACAACGAGTAGCAATTGCGAGAACACTTGCTCCTGGTCCTACAGTCCTTTTCATGGATGAACCACTATCAAATCTTGATGCAAAACTTCGCTTAGAAATGAGGTATGAATTACAACGTTTACATGTTGAAACAAAATCAACCTTTGTTTATGTAACTCATGACCAAATGGAGGCTATGACACTAGCTACTAAGATTTGTTTGATTGACAATGGGGTTCTCCAACAATATGATGAACCATTGAGGGTATATAATTATCCATTAAATATTTTCATCGCTGACTTCGTTGGAAATCCATCGATTAATTTTATCGAAGGTAGAGGAAATCAAAATACTGATGGTTCGATATCTATATCAATTTTAGATAATTTGCAGGCTAAGTTTATTCCTAATAAAACTTTTAATCTGGAAAAATGGTATCAAAAACGTGACCAAATTAGAGAAACAGAGATAGCAAAGAAAAAAGAAAAATTGAAAGATAAAAAGTACGTTGAAAAAGGGAATAAGGATGTAAAGTTTAAATATCATATCGCTAAAGTAAAAGAAGAAGATGATACATTAATGAAAAATTATACTCCAGTCAATGGTGATTTTGTTTTAGGTGTAAGACCTGAATTTATTGAAATCACGAAAAATGGTTCGATACCTGGAGAAATATTTGGAGCGATGCCAACAGGAATGGAATCAACAATGAAAATCAGAGTTGGAGATTACCTTTTAACGAGTGTTGTTTTTGGTGGTGTTACATTCCCAATTGGAACCATGACATCTATTCAATTTAGTAATAATTTAATTCTTCTTTTTGACCGCGTTAGTGGAGATATTATCACTACTGGTTCTCTTGTTTTTGAATAATAGGAATGAGTGAAGCATTCGTTATCATAACGGATGCTTTTTTGCTATCCTTTTTTTCTTTACTTTTACTGGGAGTTTTGTTACGATTTAAGTTAAGGAGAGATTAATCATGAAACAAAAATGGATAACATTTATTCTCATCACCTTCTTATTTTTGCTTGTTGGTTGTCACAAAAAACAAGTACAGATTCGCTTTGTTGATTGGGATGATACAATTATTTTGGAAGTAGAATTATCGCAAGGGGAAACGATTGTTGCACCTGAAAACCCTGTTCGTGAGGGCTATGTTTTTATCGGGTGGAGCGAAGACTTTACTATTGCAACCAAAGATCTTATTCTAACAGCACAATATGATATTAAAATATGGTCAGTGACTTTTCAAGGAATCAATCAAGAAATCTTAAAAGAAGAACAAGTTATTCATAATATGAATGCAACAGCTCCTGAAGTAATTAGTCCTTTAGGCTATCACTTTACTGGTTGGGACAAAGACTATTCACAAATTACTGGGGATTTAATTGTGACAGCTCAATTTGAAAAGAATACTTATCTCGTTCGTTTTGTTGACGGACAAGGAGTATTATTAAAAGAAGAAATCGTTTCGTATCTTGGAAAAGCTACTGCACCAGAAGTTGTTGCTCCGGTTGGATACCATTTTACTGGTTGGGATAAAGATAGCTCGTCAATTGTCAGTGATATAACTATCACTGCTCAATTTGAGATTAATCAGTATCAGGTACGTTTTTTTGATGATCAAGGGAATTTGTTGAAGGAAGAAATGGTTGCCCATGGTTTAAGTGCGACGGCTCCAACGGTTTCTAATCGTGAGAATGAAAACTTTAGCCACTGGGACAAGGCTTTTACAAAGGTTCATGAAAATATGGATGTGGTTGCAGTCTTTACTGAAAAAGAATACGCCATTTCCTTTTATGATGGAACTACTCGGTTATCCCTAGATATGACAACATATCGACCTTCTGAAGAGAGAGCTCTACCTTTACCTACAAAAACAGGTTATCAGTTTTCAGGATGGTTTTTATCGGAAATCTCGTTATATGAAATCACTCAAATTGAAAGCAGTTTTAAAGGCAACCTTACTTTATACAGTCGATGGGTAAAAACTGAGCAAAATCAATTTACAAGTCCCGCTCGGGGAATAGAGTTTGACAGAATAAATAAAAATCCTCATTCTAGCGGGAAAGGTTATGTATATCAACCCCAATTTCCATCAACTGCTGTTACAACTTCTGTAACCAACTACGATTGGGTAAGTTCTGATACCAAGGTAGCGACTATCAGTATATATTCATCAATATCCATCGTTTCTGCAGGGTATGCGATGATAACGGCAACGTTAAAAGCAGATCCAAGTGTAGTTTATTATTGTATTATTCGAACTTCTGCTGATGGAATCGTGAAAGCAACCTTAGCGGAAGCTAATGCTCCTAATTATGTAGTTGCAACTTTTCAGATGAGTGAAACGGAAACTATTGAGAAGACTGTTCAAAAAGGAGGATTTGTTATTGCCCCAACAGCTCCTTTCAAAGAAGGCTACATCTTTACAGGGTGGGTTGGTGAAAACCAAGAAACTATTTATAATATTACCAAAGATACGACCTTTTTCCCTACTTACACAGAGGGTCAAAAATCCTATGCAGGGAAGACTATCAGCGTTTTAGGAGATAGTATCACCACTTATTTAGGCTATATTCCTAGTGGTTTTTCCTATTTCTACCCTTATCCAACAGCGGATTTGACAGATGTCAATCAAACATGGTGGATGCAATTCATTAACGCTTATGGAATGAAATTACTGGTTAACAATGCTTGGTCTGGAAGTGCAGTTGCAGGAAGTTCAAGTTCAGCAGCTCACACGATGACAAGATTGCAATATTTATATATTGGAGAAATTAAACCAGAGGTTATTCTCATTTTCATGGGTGCCAATGATGCCCCAAGTCCTTATATAAGTTTAACTCAATTTGACGAAGCATATGGACGGATGATTCAAAATATTAAAACCAGTTCTCCTGATTCAGAAATTATTCTTTGTACATTACCATCAATTCCGTTATATACCGAAACTGAACAGGTAAACTACAACGCAGTCATTCAAAAATATGCAACAGAAAATAACTTTACTCTCTTTGATTTTAGTACTGCTTTTTCTAGAGCTAGTAGTAATCAATATTTGGTTGATTCTGCTCATCCTAATAAAACAGGAATGGATAAATTAGCAGAAGTAGCCATCAGAGATTTTATGAAGGCAATCAAATAACGAGGTGATTAGCGATGAAAAACTATTACCATGAACTTCCGCTTGGATATAAAAAAATCAAGGTAATTGATGCCAAGAATAGGAAAACAATACTATTATTTAATTTAGCGGCAATACTGATGCTGGCCCTTGCTGTTGTTTCTTTTCTCTTATTCAAACCAGTAGCCTTACCTATCAAACTATCGTTACCATTTATTTTGGTTTTAATGATAGGAATGATTTCTTATATTGTTTTGCATGAATTAACTCACGGATTTGTCTATAAAATCTATACAAAAGAAAAATTAACTTTTGGTTTGACATTATCCGTGGCATTTTGTGGGGTTCCCCATATCTATGTCAGCAAGAAAGTGGCATTAATCGCTGTTCTTGCCCCATTTATTGTGTTTTCTATTCTATTAATTCCGATATTAATAGTAATTCCCGCAAATTCTATCTATTTAGCGCTAGTATTCATTTTCGCTATCCATTTTAGCGGTTGTGTTGGTGATTTATATGTTGCTTTTACTTTGCTTAGATTGAAAGGGAAGGTATTGATGAATGATACCGGACCGAAACAAACATTTTATCAATTAGAAGAAATAGATACGGATAAACCAACGGATGATTAAAGAAAGAACGTGAATAAATGAAAATATCAGCCTTATACAAGAGTAGAATATGGAATTAGTAAAAGATTTGTGGGAAGAGAAGGATATCCCGGAATTTCAAGAGTATTTGAAGACCTTTTGCAATTTTGAAAAAATCGAATGGAGCAAAAATTTATTAAATACAGAGATGCCTGTTCTAGCAATGAAAAATCGAGAGATTAGAAAACTAGCGAAGGAAATAGCAAAAGGAAATTATTTGTCTTTTTTAGATTTGATGATTTGGGAGTATTTTGAAAATACCGTTATTAATGGAATTTTAATTAGCAGGATAGATGATTTCGATTTACAGGTAAAGTATTTGAATATCTATGGTGCTAAAGCGGATAACTGGGCAACTTGTGATTTATTGTCTTTTCAAGTAAAAGGAAAAGAAGAAAAGTATTTTAATTTAGTATTAGATTATATTCAAAGTGAAAAACCATTTGTACGAAGAATCGGAATGTCTATTTTATTTAAATTTATTGAAAAAGAAGAATATATCGAAAAAATATTCGATTTATTGGATCGATTTACTGAAGAAGAACATTACTATGTTAATATGATGAATGCTTGGTTGCTTTGTGAATGCTTTATTAAACAAAGAGAAAAAACACTTAGGTATTTAGAACGCCATCATTTAAATAAATTTACTATTAACAAGGGCATTCAAAAATGTCAGGATAGTTTTCGCGTCAGTCCAGAAGATAAAGAAATGCTTTTAAAATATAAAATTAAAAAGTAATTTAGAACTAGAGTAAAGCAGAAATATAAAATTAGTGAAATAATCCTATCAGGTAGTGTTTGCTCTTTTGTGTGGAAGACTTTCCGAGTAATATGGTTGATTTTTGCTTAGCTTATTTAAAAGCAACCATTAGGTGCTTTACAAGGAAGAATAAAAATAGTATAATTTCAGTAGAAGTATCTTAAACACAGAAAGGAGGTACATTATGAAAAAAAATCGTTTAAAAAGAATAGAGGTAATGTATCTACTTTCAAGTAGAATTTTAAAAGAGGAAATGTATAAGTAAAACGGTCTCTTTTTAGGCAATCCAACGAAATGATTGGCACTTCTATTCTTTGAGGTGCTTTTTTATTGCCGAGAAAGGGGGTTTGATAATTTGAAAAAAATTAATTTTGAAAGGAAAAGTCAAGTGAATGGGTGTTGTTACTTTTGGTGAGAAACTACAGAGTTTTCGAATAAAGAGTAAATTAACCCAAAAAGAAGTCGCTAGTATTTTAAAAATCTCGCGACAATCAATTTCAAAATGGGAGAACAATCAATCATTACCGACGATTGATTTGTTAGTTCCTCTAACGGATATCTTGAATTGTACATTGGATGATTTATTAGGAATTAAATCAAAAAGGATAATTTAAGATAAATTATTGTATTATAAAAGTGAATGTGAGCTAGATAACTCATATTCATTTTTTTATTGGCTGTAATATGATATAATAAAAATCAATAACAGGATGATTAAACAGAGGTAATAAATGGAAAAAGCGATTTATTTGGCGGGTGGTTGCTTTTGGGGAGTAGAACGATACTACCAACTATTAGAAGGCATTTTAGATACAGAGGTGGGATATGCAAATGGTAATTTCGCAAACCCAACTTATGAAGATTTAAAAGCTCATCGTGCAAGTCATGTGGAAGCAGTAAAAGTTGTGTATGATGAAGAGAAAATTCAACTAACCCAACTATTAGAACATTTATTCAGAATCATCAATCCGTTTACTGTTGATCATCAAGGGGGAGATTATGGTCATCAATATCGAACAGGGATTTACTATATTGAGGAAGAAGATAAGAAGATTATCCAAGAATTTATTACGAATGAGCAAAGAAAATACAAACAAAAAATCAGGGTTGAAGTGGAAAAACTAAACCATTTTTATAAAGCAGAAGACTATCATCAAAACTACCTGAAGAAGAATCCTTTTGGATATTGTCATGTGGATTTTTCTGTGATAAAAAAAGAAGAGAGAAAAAAATAATGCATCATTTACAAATAAAAATCTAATTATAGTATAATGAGATGCGCGATTGGGGAAAAAAAGTTTTTTAAGAAATAGAAATGAGAAAGGAGAAAAGATATGGAAAAATATGTTTGCATTATTTGCGGTTATATTTATGATCCCGAAGTTGGTGATCCAGATGGTGGTATCGCACCAGGAACTGCTTTTGAAGACATTCCTGATGATTGGACATGCCCTATTTGCGGTGTGACAAAAGAGCAATTTGAAAAAATGTAAGAAAGGATAAAAAAGAGGGGTGTGGATGAAAAAATATGATTTAATTATTATTGGTACAGGTGCTGGTTTAATGGTTTTAGAAGAGGCTTTGGCTCAAGGATATCATTGCGCAATCATCGAAAAAAACAAATTTGGCGGCACATGTTTAACAAAAGGCTGTATCCCATCTAAAATGTTAGTTTATCCTGCTGATTTAATTCGTGAAACAGAAGAAGCAACGCGAATAGGATTAGATTTTAAATCGCCGATCATTAATTGGGAAAAAATATCTAAACGCCTATGGAAACAAATCAATTATAGTGAAAAAATTGAAAAAGAGTTTTCTGAGGAGAAAAATCTAGATATCTATAAGGGAACTGCAGAATTTGTTGATGATGTTACAATAAGGGTGAAAGATCAGGATGGAAATTACTCTGAAACGATTACGGGAGAAAAGATTATCATCGCTGCCGGTGCAAGGACTTTTGTTCCGCCAATCACAGGACTAGAGGTAGCAGGTTATCTCACTCCAGAAACGTTTTTTGGCGATAAATACCCGAAAAAGATCTGGAAAAGCCTTGTTATCATTGGTGGTGGAGCAATAGGGACTGAATTTGCTCACATATTTTCTGCTTATGGATGTAAAGTGACGCTTTTGGAAATGCGTCCAAGAATTATCGCTACTGAAGAAGAGGAAATTAGCGAGCTTGTTGAAAAAACATTTATTGATAAGGGAATTGATGTTTTTACTAATCATCGTATTTTATCGGTATATCTTGAAGAGGGTAGCAAGAAAATCGTAATTGAAGATAACCATAGCAAAGAACAAAAGATTGTTGTTAGCGAAGAAATATTTGTCGCTTCGGGAATTCGTTCTAATAGCGATTTGTTGAAGATTGAGAATACTAGTATCAAAACCGATCAGCGGGGTTGGATTATCACAAATCAATTTTTAGAAACTTCAAGAAACAATATCTGGGCTATTGGTGATATTAATGGAAAATATCAATTTAGACATAAAGCTAACTATGAAGCAGAAATCTTAATTAACAATCTCTTTTCCAAAGAAAAAAAGGAAGTATCTTATGCAACGGTTCCTTGGGCAATATTTACTTACCCTCAGGTTGCTCATGTTGGCTTAACCGAAAGTCAAGTGAAGGAAATGAAGGTAAAGTATTGGACGGGGACTAACTACTATCATGAAGTGGTTGGTGGGATTGCGATGGGCTACTCTCGTCATGGCGATAGTGGTTTTGTGAAGATCATTATCGGGGAGGAAAAGAAGATTCTGGGAGTTCATATTGTCGGTCCTCATGCTGCTTTACTTGTCCAACCATTTGTCTATTTGATGAATTCAAGTCATAAATGCAACGAAAGTCAACTAAAACGAAAGGTTAAATCAATCGAAGAACTCCGAGTCATTTGTCCTCCACTAGGTACTTATATGCCAATTCATGATTCTATGGTCATTCATCCATCATTAAATGAATTGACGGCTTGGGTAATTGATAAAATTAATTGGGAAAAACCTAATAAATAAAGAGAAGCAAACCAAAAATTGCTTCTCTTTTTAAAAATAGATACATATATACGATATTTTTTGGTATAATAAGACTATGGATAAAGGAGCTAGATGATGAAAATATATAAAAACATGACGGAATTAATCGGAAAAACACCTTTATTAGAGTTGATGAATATAGCAAAGAAGTATCAACTTAAAGCGCGAATACTGGCAAAACTTGAGTATTTCAATCCAGCTGGAAGCGTAAAGGATCGGATAGCATTAGAAATGATTGAAGCAGCGGAGCGAAAAGGGATATTAAAACCGGATTCAGTGATTATTGAACCAACAAGTGGAAACACTGGAATTGGTATTGCTGCAATCGCTGCCGCTAAAGGCTACAAGGCGATCATTATTATGCCAGAAACGATGAGTATTGAGCGGAGGAAACTAATTACCGCTTATGGAGCAGAATTAATATTAACAGGAAGTTCTTTAGGAATGAAGGGGTCAATCGCTAAAGCGGAAGAGTTAGCTATGACTATTCCTAATAGTTTTATTCCTGGTCAATTTACCAACCGAGTCAATTCCCAAGCTCATAGCAAAACTACAGGGCCAGAAATTTGGAAAGATACGAAAGGTCAAGTAGATATTTTGGTTGTTGGTGTTGGTACAGGAGGAACAATTAGTGGTACTGGGGCGTATCTGAAAGAAAAAAACCCTGATATTATCATAATCGCAGTTGAACCAGCCAAATCGGCTGTTCTGTCTGGAGAAACTCCAGGTCGACATTCAATCGAGGGAATTGGAGCTGGCTTCATTCCTGATGTTTTAAATAAAAAGATTTATGATAGAGTCATCGCTGTAAAAGACGAAGATGCTATTGCGAAAGCAAAAGAAATTGCTGCTTTAGAAGGTGTTCTCGTAGGGATATCTTCAGGAGCCGCCCTTTGGGCAGCACTAAATATAGCACAGGAACCAGAAAATGAAGGGAAAAATATCGTTGTTATTCTGCCTGATACTGGCGAACGCTATTTAACAACCGCTCTCTTTGAAGAAAAAGAGTAGAATGGGAGAAGAAGATGAAAGATGAAAAAAAAGTAATTCAAAAAACAGCGGAAGAAATTATTGCTAACTACCAGGAAACGACAATTCCTATGTTTTGTGGCGAAAATAATTTACCTAATCGTGATGTCATTATTGATATTGTGAAAGAGATTCGAATGATTCTATTCCCTAGTTATTTTGATCTTGAAAAAGGGAATAAAGCCATTCCGGAATCTTTTATTAAAAATCGTCTCGCTAATTTATATGATAAGTTAAAAGGACAAATTAAACTAGCCTTATTGAATAAGCATAATGAACCTCTTGAAAAAGATAAAGTTGAATTAGAAGCACAAAAAATTTGTGACGAGTTCTTTGCTAGAATCCCAGAAATTCAAAAGTTATTGTTTAAAGATATTATCGCTGCCTTTGATGGCGATCCTGCCGCTCAAAGTAAGGAAGAAATTGTCTTTTCCTACCCTGGCTTTTTCGCAATTCTGGTCTATCGCTTAGCCCATGAACTCTATCTTCGTCATGTTCCTTATATTCCTCGCATTATGACAGAATATGCTCATAGTGGGACAGGAATTGATATTAACGCAGGAGCAATAATCGGTGAATACTTCTTCATTGACCATGGTACAGGCGTTGTTATTGGAGAAACAACGGTGATTGGGAATCATGTTAAGCTGTATCAAGGGGTTACTTTAGGTGCTTTATCGACCAGAGAAGGACAAAAGATGGCCGGGAAAAAGCGTCATCCAACAGTGGAAGATAACGTGACAATCTATTCCGGTGCAACCATTTTAGGTGGAGCGACCATCATAGGAGAAAATTCTGTAATTGGTGGTAATGCATTTATTGTTGAATCAATACCTAAAAATACTAAGGTGAGTATAAAAAACCCAGAATTGTATATTAGACCAGATAAAAAATCGCAATAAAGGAGTTTATAATGTTAAGTATCGAGGTTTTTTCAAAACAAAATAAACAGTATATTGAAGAAGCAACCAAACTAATATTAGATAATTTCTATCTTACTAATAAAGATGATGTAAAAGAAGAGGTTTTACGTTGCCTTAGTGAGGAACGAGTGGCTTTTGCTGCCGTGATTGATGATCATTTAATCGGTTTTATCGGAGCAATTCCGCAATATGCGAATACTGGCTGGGAGCTTCATCCTTTACTGGTAAGCAAAGCTTATCGCTTTCAGGGAATAGGGACATTATTGGTGAGAGCAGTAGAAAAAGAGATTGCTCTTAGAGGTGGAGTCATGATATACTTAGGTTCTGATGATGTTGAGGATAAGACAACATTAAGCAATACTGATTTATATCAAAATACCTATACAAAGATTGAAAACATTAAGAATCTCAGCAAACATCCTTACGAATTTTATGAAAAACTAGGTTATAAAATTGTTGGAGTAATTCCTGATGCCAATGGTATTGGAAAACCTGATATTATCATGGCTAAACAAATTAAAAAATGATTTTTAAAAAACTACTAATTTGGAGATATCAATATAAGGGTAGCTCTATAATTAGTAGTATTTTTTATTATTAATTGGATAATTTGCTTAACATTTATAAAATATTTTGCTATAATACGTAAAAATGGATGGGTTTCAATATGAGAGATTATCGACATATCAAAAGAATCATTATTAAAATAGGTTCATCTTCACTGGTAAATAGTGATAAAAGCCTGAACGAGAACAAAATAGCAGAACTAATGGAGATTGTCCATGCAATAAAACAGCAACAAAAAGAAGTTGTTTTAGTTACCAGCGGTGCTATTGCTGTGGGAATGAATAAATTGGGATTAAAATCACGCCCAAAAACAATTCCTTTAAAGCAGGCTTGTGCAGCATTAGGGCAAGTATCGTTAATAGAAACTTATGAAAAATATGCGCAAACATATCAAATGCTTTGTGCTCAGATTTTAGTAAACCACGATGATTTTGAAAATCGTCATCGAATGTTGAACCTGAGTAATACCTTTGAAATGCTCTTTGCTAATGGAGTCATTCCTATTGTGAATGAAAACGATGCTCTGGCTACCGAAGAAATCAAAGTTGGTGATAACGATACCTTATCAGCCCTATTAGTGCCAATGATTAATGCCGATTTGCTCGTTTTGATATCAGATATAGATGGACTATATAATAAAAATCCTCGTGAATTCACCGATGCGATATTAATAGATTATATTGCGAATATTGACCACTCTGTTGATGATATGGTTGGTGTGAAAAAGTCCGATTTAGGGACAGGAGGAATGGCAACAAAAATTAAAGCTGCTCGCATAGCAACCAATTCTGGCTGTAATATGCTCATTATCAATGCCAATAAGTTACATCAAATCCTGGATTGTCTTGAAGGGAAAGCAGGGGGAACTTGGTTTGCCAGTCGTAAGGAAAAAATGAAATCGCGAGAGCATTGGATTATCTATAATACCTATGCAAAGGGAATTATTGTCGTTGATCAAGGTGCAGCTGAGGCTATTTTTAAACGGAAAAGTTTATTACCAAAGGGAATTTCAGAAGTAAAAGGTAGATTCTTAAGCGATAGCGTTGTTTTTATTGAAGATGAAGAGGGAAAATTGCTTGCGAAAGGAATTGTAAACTATAGCAGTGAAGAGATTAACCATATCAAAGGAAAACCTAGTAGTGAAATTCTTTCGTTGTTAGGGCATAAAAATAAAGATGAGGTTATTCATGCCAATGATTTAGTCATTATTAAAGGAGAAGATCATGGAAAGATTAAATGAAATGGTTAATAAAGCAAAAAACGCTTCACGAATTCTTGCTTTAAAGAGTAGTCAGGAAAAAGATGAAGCTCTGAAGAAAATTGCTCAAGCCTTATTAACCAATACTGAGAAAATCATCGCCAGTAATAAAATAGATTTAAAAAAGGGGAAAGAAAAAGGCTTATCAAAAGCCATGCTTGATCGTTTGGAATTAACACCAACAAAAATAGCTGCAATAAGTAGTGATATATTAAAAGTAGTGTCACTAAAAGATCCAATTGGGGAAGAAATAGAAACTATAAAAAGACCGAACGGTTTAATCATCAAGAAAATTCGAGTTCCTTTTGGTGTTATTTGTGCTATTTACGAGTCCCGACCTAATGTTAGCGTCGATATTGCCTGCTTATCAATTAAAACAGGAAATGCTTGTATCTTAAAAGGTGGAAGTGAAGCGATTAATAGTAACCGTGAACTGGTAAAAATTATGCAAGAAGCAATCAAACCATTTCTTCCCTTGGAATCGATTGTTTTTATCGATAGTTCTGATCGAAATACTGTTAACCAACTAATTACGATGAAAGGCGAAATCGACTTGGTCATCCCTCGTGGTGGAAAAGGACTGATTCAACATGTGCTTCAAGGAGCTCAAGTGCCGGTGATTGAAACAGGAGCTGGTAATTGCCATGCTTATGTCCATAAAGATGCCAACTTATCTATGGCAGAAGAAATTATAGTGAATGCAAAAGTGAGTCGACCTTCCGTATGCAATGCTATTGAAACGGTTCTTGTAGATAAAGAGATTGCAGATAAATTTTTACCTATTATTGCCAGTAAATTGCGACAACATCATGTAGTTATCAAAGGTTGTCAATTAACGAAAGCAATCATCGATTGTGAATTAATCGAAGAAGAAGATTTTTATGAAGAATATAACGATTATATTATCAGAATTAAAGTAGTTAATGATTATCTAACGGCAATTAAGCATATTAACCAATATGGAACAAACCATTCTGATGTAATCATCTCTGAAAATGAGCAAGTTTGCGAGGACTTTTTAAATAGAATTGACAGTGCTTGTGTTTATGTCAACGCTTCAACAAGATTTACCGATGGCGGTGAATTTGGCTTTGGTGCAGAACTTGGGATTAGCACTCAGAAACTTCATGCTCGTGGTCCGATGGGGCTGAAAGAAATGACATCTTACAAATATAAAATTTATGGGAAGGGACAAATTAGAATATGAGAACGCGATTAGGTTTCTTAGGAGTAGGCAAGATGGGAAGTAGCATTCTTAACGGTATTGTTAATTCCAATCTCTATCAAAAAGAAGCGATTTTATTGTATGATGCGAATGAAACAATTAGAGAAAAACTAAAAGAAAAAGGTTACCGAGTTGCAAAGGATGAAAAAGAAGTGGTTTGTGAGTGTGACTATGTCTTATTGGCTATTAAACCACAAATGCTTTCTGAAGTTTTAACTAAAATTTCTGAATGCCAACACCAGCCACTTTATATCAGTATTGCTGCGGGCATTTCTATTTCATACCTACAAAGAATTTGTGGAAAGGTAAAAGTAGTTCGTGCTATGCCTAATACACCTGCTTTTATTTCTCAAGCGGCAACAGCGATTACAAAATCAAAAGAAGTAGATGAAGAGTCGTTTGAGGATGTCAAGAAAATATTTTCATCTATTGGAATTGTAAGAGAAATTGCTGAAAACTTTATGGATGAAATAGTTCCGTTAAATGGAAGTATGCCCGCTTATTTATATTATTTTGTGCAAGCATTTATTGAACACGCAGTAAAAAACAATATTGATTATGAAGTTAGTCGAGATTTGGCTTGTCAAGCAATTATCGGTTCAACAAATATGATATTGACAACTGATAAACCTATTGATCAGCTAATTAATGATGTTTGCAGTCCTAAAGGAACAACCCTTGCTGGTCTTGAAGTGCTTAAAAAGCGTGATTTTCAAAAGATTATCGGTGAAGCTTGTGATGCATGTGTTAACCGAGCCAAAGAACTAGGGCAATTAAAACCGTAAAGCACGGTTTTAAAATCAAACTATTCTTTGATTATCATAAGAAATATTGTATAATGAAGAAGGCTAAATTCTGAAAACGGGGGAAAATAGATGGGAAAATTTGATAATAAAAGAGTGAGAGAACAAGATTACTTTGAAAAATATGATATGCAAAAAAAACCAGTAAAGCAAAAATGGTATTTAAAAATACTAGCCTGGCTGATTTGCTTACCTGTTTTATTATCACCAAAAAGAAAAGTAATCAAAATTGGAATGAAAAATGTGAAGCCTCCCTATGTTTTATTATGTAATCATAATGCATTTTTGGATTTTAAAGTAACAACAAAAGCTATTTTTCCTTATAGTGCTAATTATGTAGTAGCGATTGATGGTTTTATTCATCGAGAAAAACTATTAAGAAGTGTGGGCTGTATTTGTAAACGTAAATTTACTAATGATGTTTTATTGGTTCGCCACATTTTATATACAGTAACTAAACTAAAACAAATTGTTGTACTATATCCAGAAGCAAGATATTCTTTAGTCGGTACTCCATCGGTACTCCCCGATAGTTTAGGGAAAATGTTGAAACTGATAAAGGTTCCTGTGGTCGTTTTAAATATGAAAGGGCACCATTTAGATAGTCCTTTCTGGAATTTAAAGCATCGTCGTAATCGTACGGAAGCAACGATGACAAAAATTCTTGACCCGGAAGAAATCAAAGAATTGTCGATAGAAGAAATTAATCATAAAATCCAAGAAGCCTTTATTTATGACGAATATCAGTGGCAAAAAGACAACAATATTCGGATTACTTACAAAAAAAGAGCAGAAGGCTTACATAAAATTCTATATAAATGCCCTAATTGTCTTGTTGAATATCAAATGGATAGTAAAGACCATAGCATTTTCTGTAAGCAATGTGGGAAAAAATATGAAATGGATGAACTTGGTCAACTCCATGCAACAACAGGGAAAACCGAGTTTTCTCACATTCCTGACTGGTATGAGTGGGAACGAGAAGAAGTAAGGAAAGAAATTCTTGCTGGTCAATATTTGATTGAAGATGATGTGATTGTGGATAGTTTACCTAATGCAAAAGGATTCATTCCCCTTGGAGATGGTCATTTAAAGCATGATTCAAATGGCTTTGTTTTGAATTATGAGATTAAAGGGGAAAAGAAAACGTTGGTAAAAGATGTTGCATCAATGTATGGTTGTCATATCGAACTAGAATATAACGGTAAGGGTGATGCTATTGACTTATCGACGCTAGACGATACCTTCCATGTTTATTTTAAGAATCTAAAGAATGTAGTAACAAAGATTCATTTTGCTACTGAAGAATTATATAAACTAAAAAAAGAACAAGGTCCTAATTAACCTTGTTTTTTATTTCGCTTCATCATTGCTTCATAGATTAATATAGAAGCAGCAACGCTGACGTTTAAACTATTATTGCTTCCCTTCATTGGAATGAAGACTTTGGAATGCTCTTTTTCATACCATTTTTGATTAATTCCAAATCGTTCATTTCCAACAACAATTGCGATTTTGCCTTGATAATCATAGGATTGATAATCGTTTCCTAATTCCGGTTCTCCAAGATAGATTTGATAGTGATTGGCATTTAACCATGCCTCTGCTTCATCAAAGGTAGTCTCCCAGGTAGGAATCAATAGATTACATCCTCTTGCAGAAGCGGTTAATTTTGGATTGTTTCGTTTTGTAATAGAATCAACACAGATGATGGCATCAACTTGAGCACTATCTGCAGTGCGATAGATAGTTCCAAGATTTCCGGGGTTTTCAAGGTGGTCACAAACAACGATGAAATCGTGATTTGTCAGGTCGTTTGATGAAAAAAGGGGTAATTTAATTATAGCAATGAGTCCAATGGAATTTTCTTTTTGTGAAAAAGAAGTAAAAGTTTGTTGATTAATCAAATAGGATTCATCAGCTATTTGAATAATACGATTGATTAATTCCATTGTTTCAGGTTTATAAGGATTATCTTCATTCTCACAAATAAAAAATTGATGAAACTGTAATCCTTTGGAAAAAGCTAGTTCAATAACATTAACATCATCGGTAAATACGTAGTTCGTTTGATGATTGTTTTTGATAAGATTGCGTAAATTTTTAATAATTTCATGTTTTTTACTTAATCGCTGTAAATTCATTCTATCACATCCTTGTTTATTATATCACAGAAAAATTGAATGATAAATCCTAATGTTCATTGTTTTTTAAAATTTTATGATATAATAAGAGAATAAAATATGAAAGGAACCATAATATATGAGTGATGCTATGTCTAAAATAGTTAATTCTTGGTGGATGTATTCTCTTGCCATTTTTGTAACTATTTTTATTTTAGTTGGAACAAGTTATTTTACGTATCGTGCTTGGAAACGAGGAAAAGAATTAAACATGGAGCAAGAAACACTGAAAAAAGTGGTTGTCTCAAGTCTGACTTTCTCTATTGCCCCTTCGATAGGAATCTTTATTGGTGTAATTACCTTATCAGGCGTTATCGGTATTCCTTTACCTTGGATTAGATTATCCGTGATTGGCGCTCTTCATTACGAATTAATGGCAGCATCTGCTGCGGCTAGTAGCCAAGGAGGTTTGGTAGCTAGTGGAATGGATGCTTCTCTTTATGTAACTATTGCCTGGGTTATGACTATCGGAATTATTTGGGGTTGTTTTATCTGCCTTTTCCTTTTTAAGAAATATCAAAAGAAGGTAGCAGCAGCAACACAGAAAAAAGAGAACAGGTGGATGAATAAAATCCTCTTTACTGCGGTTTTTATTGGTATTGTTAGTGCTTTTAGTGGCCAAGCCTTTTCTTGGTTGATTCCGTTTACGAAAAAGACATTTGATGAAGCAACAGGAACTAGAATCGATGCACTTACAAAGACGACTTATGTACCTATTGTTGTTTTATTCGTTTCTTTTCTGTCAATGATGTTATTCGATTACTTAATTAAGAAAAAAGGACAACAATGGCTAGAAAACTTTTCTTTGGCTTTTAGTATGTTATTAGGCATGACAGCAGCTGTAGTACTAGGATTAGGAGGTATTATCTAATGAATAAAGATTACAATGAAACGATGCATCGCCATGGGCGAATCTATCTTGCGTTGGCCATTTTCATTATGCTTTTAATCCCGACAATCATGTGTTTGGTATTAAAAGTAGCTCCGATTTGGTCGGCGATGATTTCTGCTATTATTACTGTTTCTATCTTAAATATACCTGGTGGGTTTGTCGAGGTGGGGACTTATGGTCCGTTAATTGGAACAAGTGCTACTTACTTGGCTTTTGTAACGGGCAATTTAGTCAATCTAAAAGTTCCTTGTGCTGCCAATGCCCAGAGTGTTGCGAAAACAGAAATTGGAACACCGGAAAATGAAGTAGTATCTACTTTAGCTGTCGGCACTTCAACAATCGTCAATACCCTTATTATTACCATAGGCGTAATTTTACTAGTACCCCTATCACCGATTCTAACATCAAAAGTGTTGAGCCCTGCTTTTACTTGGGTAGTTCCCGCTTTATTTGGTGCTTTAGGTTATAAGTATTTTAAAGAAATCCCGCTTTTAGGAATCATTGTCTTTTCTATCTCAACAATAGGAGCTCTATTATTCCCGAAAATTGCTAATGATGTTTCCATCTATATTATTATTTGTGTTGTTTTATCGATTTTATTATCGCGTTTATTATATGCAAAGAAGGTTATTTAGAGGAGGGAAACGATGAAATATGTTTTATACGGATTCCTGATATTGCTAGCAATCGTCGTTATATTATTGATTATTGCCATTATTAGGGCCATTATTATCAAAAAAGAATATATACCGGCAACTAAAGTTATGGGTGAAGTTGCCAGAAAAGAAGAATTTGCTAGGAAATTAGGAGATTTAATAAAGTGTAATACCATTACTTATGTTAATCCAGAAGACGCTGATCGTTTTCTTCATTATCATCAAGTCGTAAAAGAAATGTTTCCTTTGATTGATAAAAAACTAGAAAAAATCGAAATAGAAGGATATTCTTTTTTATACAAGTGGAAAGGTAAAAATCAAACAAAAAAGCCAATCTTATTGATTGGACATTCCGATGTGGTTCCAATTACCAAAGACGGCTGGACTAAAGACCCGTTTTCTGGTGATTATGATGGGGAGAGAGTTCACGGACGAGGAGCTTTAGACAATAAATCATCTTTCTATGCTTTTATGCAAGCGGTAGAAGATTTATTAAAAGATGGTTTTGTACCGGAAGTAGATGTTTATTTAGGATCAGCATCAGATGAAGAGATTGCTGGTGTTGGAGCAGTTCGAATCATGAAGTACTTAAAAGAAAGAAATGTCAGATTGGCTTTGGTTCTAGATGAAGGGGGAGCAATCATTACCGGTGTTTTGCCAACATTAAAAGCCCCATTTGCTGTTGTTGGTATTTTAGAAAAAGGATTTGCCAATTTGGAATTTGTAAAGACAGGAATTGGTGGTCATGCTAGTACTCCAAGTAAGAACACTCCTTTGGTACAAATTGCAAAATTCATCACCGAAGTAGAAAAGAAAAAACCTTTAAAGAAGAAATTTATCCCTGAAGTTCAAACGATGTTTGAGTGTATGGCTCCTTATATGAGTTTTTCATATCGGCTATTATTTGCCAATTTTTGGCTATTTAAACCACTACTAACACGATTATTACCAGCTGTGTCTCCTTATGGAGCTGCCATTCTTGGAACAACTTTTGCCTTTACGATGGCAGAAGGAAGTTCAGCACCGAATGTCATTCCAACAAAAGCCAAAGTTATCGTCAATATTAGAACTCATCCTATTCAGGATATTACTTCTTCGCTAAAAGTTTTCAATAAAATTGCCAGTAAATACGGTATTACGGGAACGATGATTAAGGGTGCTGAAGCAACTAAAAAGGTAGATATGAATTCAAAAGGATACCTTTACCTGACAGAAATGATTAAGCGAATTTTTCCTGATGTAGGGATTGCCCCTTATATGATTACTGGGCGAACGGATGCACGAGAATTTGAAGAAATCAGCGATTGTACGATTCGCTTTGCACCGACAAGAATGACAAATGAAGATTTAAAAGGAATTCACGGAATCAATGAAAGTGTTGCGATTAATAGTGTTATTGAAGCAATTCATTTTTATAAAGAATTATTAAAGAATTATCAAGAATAAAAAAACTCCAATTGTGGAGTTTTTATTATTTATGCAATGTTTTTTGGTAATCTTTGGAAACTTTCATAAAAGTTTTTAAGAGTTCCTGATAATAGATTGTCAAATTTTTATTTTGTAATTTATTGGAAAGATAATTCAGTAAGGCATTTTCTCGTTCTTTATCTTCTATTGGAAGATTATGTTCTTTTTTATACTGAGATATTTGGGAAACTAGGTTCATTCTTTTTTCAAACAACACCAGTATTTCCTGGTCTACAGCCGTGATTTTTTCTCTTAAACTTATCAATTCATCCATGGTATCACCTCTTGTTTCATTTTATCACGTTTTGAAAAAATAGTAAATGAAAACGAATGACCAAAGGTTATATTGATTTTAGGGAAGAAAAGGTATATAATAAAAAAAGAAAAGCGAGGTAAACTGTGATGATAATTCCCATTGAAATCGATACTAACCCTTATGAAATCATTGTTTTACCCCATCTTTTAGATGAGATTGATCAATATATAAACTTTTCGAACCGAACTATGATTATCACGGATAATCATATACCGACAATTTATATCGAAAAGATTCGTTCAAAGATAAAGAATGCATCCATTTATACAATAACAGCAGGGGAAGAAAGCAAATCCTTAGCGGTGTATGAAGCTATCATGGATAGATTACTAAAAAGTAACTTCACAAGGAAAGATATGATTATTGCTTTAGGTGGGGGAGTTGTCGGTGATTTAGCGGGGTTTGTTGCTGCTACTTATAAAAGAGGGTGTCGTTTTATCAATATTCCTACATCAACACTAGCGATGGTTGATAGTTCGCTTGGGGGAAAAGTGGCCATCAATATGAATGGTGTAAAAAATGCTATTGGGACATTTTATCAACCTGAAAAAGTTTTAATTGATTTATCTACCTTATCATCGCTACCAAAGCGCCACTTCAACAATGGTCTTATCGAGGCGATTAAAGCAGGTTTGCTTGGAGATAAAACCTTATTTGAATTGTTTGTTACCGATCAATATCATCTTCGTTTAGAAGAGGTTATTATCAAAGCAATCTATGTAAAGAAAAAGATAATCGAACAAGACCTTTATGACCAAAACATTCGTCAAGTATTAAACTTGGGTCATACTCTAGGGCACGCCATTGAAAGTTATTATAAGGGAGAAATACTTCACGGAGAAGCAGTAGCTTTGGGATTAAATTACGTCTTATCTTCTGAATTGTTAGAAAAACTAGATAAGATATTAAAGAATATGGGCGTGGTTTTGGATTATCCTTTTCATTACAAAGAGATACTACCCTATATATTAAATGATAAAAAGATTGATAACGATGAAATAGTGCTGGTAAAAGTGGATCAAATAGAAAAACCTTATCTTATTTCCCTTAATCAAGAAGAGTTATTGAATATAATACAAGGAGAATAACATGGCATCAATCTATCAAGGTAATTTAAAAATCACAATTTTTGGTGAATCACATAGTAAATCAATTGGAGTAGTGATTGATGGGTTGAAAGCTGGACTGGCTATTGATTTCAAGAAGGTTGCTCTTGAGTTAACAAAAAGAAGACCCTATGGTGAAATCTCTACTTCGCGTCGAGAAACTGATGAATTACAAATCTTAAGTGGCTACTGGCAAGAACGAACAACAGGGACACCACTTGCCATCATTGTTGATAACCAGGATATAGATTCTGGTCTATATGAAGATAGCAAAGATTTTCTTCGCCCCTCTCATGCGGATTATACTGCGTATTTAAAATATCATGGCTTTCAAGATTATCGTGGCGGAGGTCATTTTTCTGGTCGTTTGACGGTAGCAATTGTGATAGCAGGAGCTATTTGCCAACAAATACTAGCCAAACAACAAATTAAAATAGGGACTCATATCAAGAAACTGTATGATATTGAGGATGAACCCCTAGATTTTACGAATATAGAGCAGGTAATTGACCAAATAAACAATAAAAAATTTGCGACCATTTCTTCTCAAAGTGAAGAGAAGATGATAGAAACCATTAAAAAAGCAAGAAATAATCGCGATTCTGTAGGTGGAATTTTAGAAACAGTAGTGATTGGTAACATGAAAGGACTTGGTGAACCTTTCTTTCATTCTTTTGAATCAGCGGTTTCCTCGTTCATTTTTAGTATTCCTGGAGTAAAAGGAATCGAATTCGGTTTAGGATTTGGTTTTTCTAATCGCTTGGGTTCTGAGGTCAACGATGCTTTCTATTTTGATGGAAGCGTAAAAACAAGGACAAATAATAATGGAGGCATCAATGGGGGGATTACCAATGGAATGCCAATCATCATAAAAACAGTAGTAAAACCAACACCATCGATTGGATTACCTCAAGAAACGATAAATATCAAGACTTTAGAGCCTGTTATTCGGGCAACAGAAGGTCGCTTTGATGCTTGTATTGTTCATCGCGTTCCTGTAGTTATTAATAGTATGGTAGCTATTACCTTAGTCGATTTTATTATGTCACAAAAAGCAAATGAATGGATGGAGCTATAATATGGATTTTGGTCTGATTGGTAAGAATATCAATTATTCTTATTCTCAAGAAATCCATCGATTCTTTACTAACAGTCGATATGAAATTGTCAATTTGGAATTAGAGGAATTAGCTGACTTTTTAAAACAAAGGAATTTTAAAGGTTTGAACGTTACGATTCCTTATAAACAAGCAGTAATTCCTTATTTAGATTGTTTGGATGAGATCGCAACAAAAACAGGAGTTGTGAATACTATTGTCAATGAAAAAGGTACTTTAAAAGGTTATAATACTGACTATTATAGTTTTGTGCGACTATTAGAACAAGAAAAAATCGAATTATCGGGGAAAAAATGCCTCGTTTTAGGATCAGGAGCAACTTCAAAAACTGTTTTAGAAGCTTTAAAAAACAAAAATACTTTAGTCGTCGATGTTGCTTCTCGTTTGCCGCAAAAGGGAAAGGTATCTTATCAATCATTATCTCATCAACATTACGATATCGTGATTAATACAACACCTATAGGAACCTATCCCGAGTATAATGAAGCACCTGTTGACATAACAACGATTGATCAAGTTGAATATCTTATCGATTTTATTTATAACCCCTTGCGTACCAAACTGATTAGAACGGCAATCAAAGCGAATATAAAAACAATCAACGGGTTAAAATTACTCGTTTCTCAAGCTTATTATGCTCGAAAGTTATTCGATCGAAAAGAATACAAAGAAACAATGATCGATGAAATTGCCCAAAAAATTACTCAAAAAAAGTTAAATATTGTTTTGATTGGTATGCCTTATAGTGGAAAGACAACCCTTGCCCATGAATTAGCAGCTAAACTACATCGTCAGGTTATTGATACCGATGAATTAATTGAAAAACAAGTTGGTGAAACCATAAGGGATATTTTTATAAAAGAGCAAGAAACAGGTTTCCGTAAAATTGAAAAACAAGTTATTGGCGAATTAAAAAGTGAAGGAAACATCATTGCTACCGGTGGCGGTAGTGTTTTAGATGAAGATAATATGGCAAAACTATCTGGTGAGGGTATTGTTTTTTATTTAGTTTGCGATAAAGAATCAATTTCTTTTACCAAAAATACGAGACCGCTATTGAAAAACATCGATGATTGGCAAAAATTAGCTGATCAGAGAGAGCATTTATATGTAAAATATGCTGACTTCATCATCCCTTATCATGCCAGCATAGAAGAAAAGACTAATGATATTTGCAAGAAATACTGGGAATATATAAAAAGAGGAAAATAATATGATTATAACATTAAAAAAAGAAACTCCCCAACAAGAAATTGATAATATCATTGCACAACTAGAAGCAAATGGTTTTAAAGTCGTTGATATGGTCAAAGATGATATTCATCTGTTAGGGATTCTTGGTGAAACTAGTTTTTTAGAAGAACAAAATATTGGCGCAAATAATTGGGTTGCAGCTGTAACAAGAATTACTGCTCCTTATAAGAAAGCCAGCAGAGAATTTCATCCTCAAGATACGATTGTTAGTGTCGATGGAATCAAAATCGGGGGGAAAGAGAAGATTGTTATTATCGGAGGTCCTTGTTCAGTAGAAAACAAGGAGCAGATTATGACAATTGCTGAAGCTGTTGCTCTGGCAGGAGCTAAAATGCTAAGAGGTGGAGCATATAAATATCGTACTTCACCTTATGCGTTCCAGGGTTTAGAAAGTGAAGGAATTACTTATCTAGTGGAAGCAAAGAAAAAATATAAATTACCGATTGTTTCTGAGATTACTACAGTAGATAAGATTGAAGAATTCGTCGCTAATGTTGATGTTATTCAAGTTGGAGCACGAAATATGCAAAACATTGAATTATTGAAAGCTTTAGGGAAGACGAATAAACCGATTATCCTTAAAAGAGGATTATCAAGCACAGTAGAAGAATGGCTGATGAGTGCTGAGTATATTTTAGCGGAAGGAAATTCACAAGTTATTTTATGCGAAAGAGGAATCAGAACCTTTGAAAAAGCAACACGAAACACATTGGATTTATCGGTGATTCCACTGATTAAGAAACTATCACACTTGCCGATTATCGTTGATCCGTCGCATGCTACTGGTCATTGGGAATTGGTAGAATCCATGTCATTAGCGGCCATTGCTGCTGGAGCAGATGGTTTGCTGATTGAAGTTCATAATAATCCATTGAATGCTTTAAGTGATGGTCAACAGTCTTTGAAATTAAAGAATTTTGCTACTTTGATTGAAAACGGACGTAAAATCGCCCGTGTTATCGGAAGAGATATCTAATGGATGTAAAGATTTATCCTGGTTTTGCCCAAGGAGAAGTAAATTGTCCTTATTCGAAAAGCATTATGCATCGAGCATTGATCTGCGCTAGTCTTGCCTCAGGATTAAGTGTTATCAACAACGTCACTCTTAGTGATGATATCATTGCGACTATTGACTGTTTGCGAGTGTTTGGTGCTGATATAAAAATAGCAGGAAATCAAATTATCGTAAGGGGAATAAAAGAAGGGAAAAATAAAAATGAAGTGTTGGAAGTCAATGAATCTGCTTCAACACTCCGATTTTTAATTCCAATCAGTACTTTATTCTTTGATAAGGTTGTTTTTAAAGGAAAAAAGAGTCTTTTTAGACGCCCATTGGTGGTTTATGAAGAAGTATTTAGAAAGCAAAAATTAAAATTTGTTGAAGAAGATGATCAATTAACCGTTTCGGGAAAGCTTAAAAGTGGAGACTACCTGTTGAATGGAAATTGCTCTAGTCAATTTTTTAGCGGTTTATTATTCTATCTTCCATTATTGCCAGAATCATCGACGATTACGATTAGAAAGCCTTATTATTCTCAAGGTTATGTGGCCCTAACAATCGATATCTTAAAGAAATTCGGTATTGAAATCATTAAAAAAACAAAATATGAGTTGCATATTCCAGGGAATCAAACCTATAAACCAACTACGATCAATAATGAAATTGATTATTCCCATTTAGCTTTTTGGTTGGGATTAGCGACAATGAATGGTAATTTAGTTTGTAACCAAGTAGATGGGGATAGTAAACAACCCGATTTTAAAATCATCAGGATTCTTCAAAACGCTAATGTGAGAATAAGTCGTATTGGAAGATCATTATTATGTGAAAAATCAACTTACTTGTTAGATAATTTGGGGATTGATAACCAACCAGATTTGGGACCTATTCTCGCTTGTATTGCCAGTCAATCACAAGGGAAAGTAACTCTGACAGGAGTAAAGCGATTAGTCAGTAAAGAATCGAATCGTTTGAATGCAGTATGCAATAATTTAAAAAATTTAAATATTGAAGTTACTAGGTTTTCTCTAGATAAGATTATGATTCATCCGGGGAAAGTAAAAGCACTTGCCCCACTGGATAGTTACTCTGACCATCGTATCTTTATGGCCTTTGCTATTCTAGCGACAATTAGCGAAAACCCAGTGATTATCAAAAACTACGAATGCATTCAAAAATCCTATCCTAACTTTTTAAAGGATTTAGCGCAATTACAAATCAAATTTGAATATATCAATTAAAAAATAGGAGTTTATATGAAAGTACTCGCAATCATCGATTCCTTTAAAGGAACCTTGACTTCTAAAGAATTAGGAGAAATCACAAAAGAACAATTGGCAAAGAAAAGAGTTGATTGTGATTATTTTCCCATTTCCGATGGTGGAGATGGTTTTTTGGAATGTATTGAACATCTAATCACTGCAGAAAGGGTAGAGTGTACTGTTTTTGATCCGTTATTTCGTGAAATTAGAACCTATTATCTAAAAGATCAAGAAAATAATGCATATATAGAAATGGCGTTGGCCAGTGGAATCAATTTACTCCAAAGACAAGAATTAAATCCCTATCAAACTTCTACCTATGGTACAGGTCAATTAATTAAAAAGGCGATTGAAAATGGTGCAAAAAAAATCATCGTTGGCATTGGTGGAAGCGCAACGAATGATGGCGGGACAGGGATGCTTGAGGCATTGGGGGTAAAGTTCTTCAAGAATCATCATCTTCTCAAGAGAATGAACGCACAGCAACTGGATTTGATTACCGCTATTGATACGGTTGAATTTGAAAAACTAACCAAGAACATTGAATTTATCGTATTAAATGATGTGAAGAATCCTTTATTAGGAACCAGTGGCGCAACCTATGTTTACTCCAAACAAAAAGGGAGTACTGTTTATGATTTACCTATATTGGAAGCAAAAATGAATCACTATGCTATTGTTTGTAAGCAAACATTGAACTGCGATTATTCTTCCTTTCCTGGTACCGGAGCTGCTGGAGGGCTAGGCTTTGCCTTTAAAACTTTTAATAAGGCTGTTTTTCATCAAGGAACGGAGTATGTTCTAAAATTAATGAATTTTAAAACAATCCTGAATCAATACGATTACATCATTACCGGAGAAGGTAAGATTGATAGTCAAAGCCTACTAGGAAAAGTTGTTTTCGCGATCAAGAGCCAGGCAAAAGATAAAAAAGTGATTCTTGTATGTGCTATCAATGAATTAACAGAAGAACAAATTCAAGAAAACGATATTGAGAAAGTGTATGCTATTGTTCCTCGCTTTGCTAGTGCTGAAGAATCTCTCAAGAATCCGCATCATTATTACAAAATTTTATGCGATCATATTAATCTAAAATAAAAGGCTAAATAGATGAATTTTCTATTTAACCTTTTTTTAAATCACAATAAATAGTAATAATAAGGAGGTCACCAGTAGACTTCCTGTTAAGATTAATCCGTATTTTGTAAAACGCAAGAATGAGAAATCAATGCCTTGATCTTTTAAGATTGTCATCCACATAATTCCTGCAAGTGCTCCGACAGGTGTCAAAAAAGCACCGATATTAGAACCAATAATCGTGGCGTAGATTCCCAAAGGAAGTAATTCTTTGCTTAATCCAGGTAAAAGATAAGAATAAGCTAAGGTCATGGGAATATTATTGATGAGATTATCGGTCAGTGTTGAAGTAATTCCATAAACAAAGATTGTTTTGAACTTGCTGTTAGCACTGAGATTGGATAGTGCAGCAGCAATTTTTTCCATCACCTGATGTTCATGAAGGGATAAGACAATGGTGAACATCGAAAGTACAAAGAAAATCAAATTCCAAGGAACTCGTCGATAGCTTCTTTTGATAATACATTGTCCCTTTCGCAGGAAATCGCTAATCGTAACGATGATTAGTAATAAAAGACTAGAGAGTAAAGCAATAAGCCACATTTCCATTTTTATATATTTTGAAATTGCCAATAGGATTGTGCAACCGAATAAAATGATAATTGCTGTGATTGTCAGGAATTTGTTTTTTATCGTTACTCTAATTGGTGTAGGGGGAGTGAATTTTTGCTTTAAATTACGATTAAATAGAAGTAATAGGATTCCAATTGATACAACTCCTGCACCTAAGGTAGGAATGATCATGATTTTAAAGTATTCAAGAAAATCGATGTTGAAGACAGAAGCGAGATAAATATTCGTTGGATTTCCAATATAAAGCATCATACTATAGGTATTGGCAACGACAAATTCCATGACAAGATAAGGAATTGGATTGATTTTTGCTGCTCTTGTGAAATAACAGATGAATAATGTAAAAGTGATGATGATAATGTCGTTGCTTGTGAAAACAGTGAGGATAGCGATAATTGCATATAAGATGAAAAATAGTTTATATTGTGAACCTTTTACTAAAGAAACAGCTTTCACAGCGATATAATTGAAAAAATTGCATTCATCAAGAATAATGGAAATTAAAGAAACACTGATAAAAAGGACCAGGATTTTTAAAGGATTTAATGAATTATTCGTTAAAAGGTTTGTTACCAGCACTTTAATCGGTAATAAGCCGAGAATTAAAATTAATAGCGCCCCAAGAGAAGAGATAATCCAAAAAGAATCAAAATGCTTATTTCCAATCCTAATGACAGGTTTTTTTAAAATGAAAATAATCATGATAAGACAAGTGAGTATACTAATACTCAAAGTTAGCAACATTGTACCACTCCTAAGTAAAAAAATTATACAACTTTGCTCGTATGAAAGCAATAGCTTTTCACCAAAATCAAAGGCATTTAAAAAAACATGAAAAATGCTATGATGTAGTGAGGAAAATATAAACTTGTTCTTTTAAAAAAAATTATTTTGGTGTATAATAAGATAGACAAACGTGTATATAAGGAGAAGAATATGAAAAAATATGAAGCAAATAAAAATTTAGCGCAAATGTTGAAGGGTGGCGTAATTATGGATGTCACCACTGTTGAAGAAGCATTGATTGCGGAAAGAGCAGGAGCTGTTGCTGTAATGGCTTTGGAAAGAGTTCCTTCGGACATCCGTAAGGATGGTGGAGTTGCTCGGATGAGTGATCCAAAAATGATTAAGGAAATCAAAGCGGCAGTAAAAATTCCTGTAATGGCAAAAGTGAGAATTGGCCACATTGTTGAAGCACAAATTTTGGAATCTTTGGGAGTGGATTATATTGATGAATCAGAAGTATTGACACCTGCTGATGACTTATATCATATTAATAAACACGAATTTAAAGTTCCTTTTGTTTGTGGTGCTCGAAATATTGGCGAAGCGTTACGTCGTATTGGTGAAGGTGCAAGTATGATCAGAACCAAGGGCGAAGCAGGAACAGGAAATGTTGTTGAAGCGGTAAGACATATGCGGACAATGATGTCAGCAATTAATACACTAAAAAATTTACCAAAGGAAGAATTAATGACCTTCGCAAAAGAGAATAATGCTCCCTATGATTTAGTTTGTTGGGTAGCAAAAAAGGGAAAATTACCAGTGGTTAATTTTGCTGCAGGGGGTATAGCAACTCCCGCTGATGCTGCTTTAATGATGCAATTGGGTAGTGAAGGTGTTTTTGTCGGTTCAGGAATATTTAAATCAGAAGAACCTGAACGAATGGCAAAAGCCATTGTTAGAGCGGTTGCTTTTTATAATGACCCTAAGATTGTTGCTGAAGTTTCAGAGAATTTACCAAAGCCGATGAAAGGTATGTCAATTGAAAGCATTCCAGCAGAACAAAGACTAGATAAACGCGGATGGTAAGGTGATTTAGAATATCAAGATTTTGCAATTGAATATAAAAAAAATAGTTGAATGATTAGGGCTTAAGTTCCGATTATGAAATAATATTCTCGTTTCCTCATTTCATCCAGGGTTTAAGTGTTCATCGTTATTTTTAATACGATTAAAGAAAAGTAAAGGATAATGGTATATGAAGGATAGCAGTATTGAATTAATAAAAAAACACTTTTGTTTAGATGATGATAAATTTGAAAAAGGTAGCAACATTATCGGTTTTTCCGAACAACTGAAAAAGGAAATTATGCTATTTGAATTATTTAAAAAAATCATCGTCTATTCAGACATGAATATCTTCAATATTGTTAAGAAGAATAAAAGAATGACCATCGATAAAGCAACAAAGATTATCAGTAAATGCTCTGAAATTGCTGAAATTCGCGATGAAAAGTATTACTTTTTAGATGAGGAAGGAAAATGGAATCCCCAACACCTAGAGGGATTAACAATCAGAGATTTAAACAATGAAGATAAAAAGATTGTAGATGCATTAAAGAAAAAATGTAAAAGCAACGAAGTAGAAATGGGCCAAGTAAATTTATATGATATTCTTCCGATTGGAGGATTTATTGGAAATAAATTGGTTGGAATCGCTAGTATATTGGATATTGATGGAATTTATGACATTGGTGTCATCGTTCATCCTCAACATCGTAATTTAGGAATTGGTAGAAGTTTAGTGACCCATTTAATCGGCTATAGTCTGATTAATAATAAGGTTATCAGATATCTTACCACGACTAAAAATGGTAGTGGTATAGGACTGGCAAAGTCGTTAAACTTGCCAGAAATTGTGAAATATCGTAAAATTAAACTGAAGTAATGCATTTTTAAGTGAGATAGATACTATCTAGGGAAGGAGAAAAAATGTTACACACGGATTTTATCTTGTATTTCAATATTACTGTTATTGCTATTATTGCATTAGGAGCTCTGATTGGATTTATTCGAGGAGCATTTAAGTCAATTTATAGCTTGATAATTTTTGTAGGATTATTAGTATTGGGATGGTTTCTTACCCCACTCATTGCTAAGGCAATTATGAATTTTGATTTATCGACAATTTATCCGCTTCAGATTGATGGAGTGACTATCACAAAACTAAATGAGTCGATTCCTTTAATTGCAACAGCCATCAGTCCAGATTTAGGAAACATATTAGTAGCTGATAGTTTGGCTTATGAACTAGTTTATGAAATAATCTTTATGGTTGTTAGAATTGTTAGCTTTGTTATATGGCTAGTTTTGATGGCAACCGTTATCAAAATTATTGTGAAGATTATTCAAGCAATCATTCTTAGGAAAAAAGCAAAAGCTAAGAAAAGTGCAGCATCGCGATTTGTTGGTTTCTTTGTAGGTGCGGTTCATGGTCTGGTAATTGTTTTCATTATCAATGTCATTTTATCAGGGATTGCAGCGGTAACGCCAATACTATCGATTTCAATTCCAAATGAAGAAGAAATTAACGTTAGCGTTGTTATTGAGGATAATTTTATTGAACTTGGAAATGTTGCAGTAGATGACAACGAAATGATTGAAGAGGTTGTAAAATTCTTTGATGGATATCGCGATACCCTAGGAGGAAAGATTTCTGGATTACTTAAGATTAAACAACAACCGTTTGATGAATATGTCTTTTCAAGCATGCTTACTTTTAATTTCAACAACCAAAAAGTTCACTTAATGGATGACTTACGAACTGGAGTTAAAATATATGTCAAATTGCAGGAAAACATTACGGGGGAAATCAATCTTGAGAGTATTTTAGCTTTGGATGAAGCAGTTTTAAATGAAGTATTTGGTTATGTTGCAGAATTAGATTTAATTGGAGTAGCAATTCCTGTTGGAGTTGAATATTTATATAAACAAACGGAAGTAATTTCTGAAGATACTTATAATAAACTAATAGCTGACATTTTAAAAGTTGATTTTACCGCTGAACTTAACAATCTAAAATCAGCATTAATTGCTGCTAATAATATGGGATTGTTTGGTGAACATGAAGATAATAATTACTTATTAACATTAGATGTTAATCAAGTAAAAATACTATTTACCAATTTAGGTAAATTAGAACTGATTGAATTATTAGGAAAAACCGGATTAGAGTTTTTATTAAATAGTGATAAAGCGAACGATTTCTTTGAAAAGAACAACATCGACAAAGATGATCTAGACTTTGCCAATGTGGATATAGGAAATGAAATAAGCAATCTAGGAGAGATCTATGAGGCTTTCCGTGGATTAAATCTTGGCTATGATGAAGAAGGAAAGTTAGTTTTTGATAATGTGACGGATATTGGAATTAATGCCTTTGGAGCAGCAGTTTATGACTCTCAATTATTAGCTAATAATAGCAAATTACTAGCGAAGACTATGGTTAGTTTGATGCCTGAAGAATTCCAAACAATGTTGACAGTTGAAGACTTGAAAAAAACAGATTTTGTTTCTTTGTTATCCTTGGCCAATGTCTTATTAAAAGCAAATATTGATGATGAAGAAAACTTTGATCCGAAGAAATTATTAACAGAGGCGAATATCGAAGCGATTTCTGAATATATTTCTTCATCGGAGTTACTAAGTTCCAATGTAGGGAAATTACTGGAAACATTATTATCACAAGTGGGAATGCCAGTTACCATTGAAATATCAGAGGATATTGTTTGGTCGGGACCTGAAGGAAAAACTGAACTTAGTTCCTTATTCCATTCCGCAAAGATTTTATTAGAAAAAGAAAATTTACCAGAAGATTTATTCACTCTTACTAAAACAGAATTAAACAATATTCTTTCATCTTCAGTCATTTCTCAAGCAATTGTAAAGATTATTGAACAAGAAGCAGCAGAAGGCGGTAGTTTAGCAGGATTCTTAATCATTGACCGTGTTGTGGAGTGGTATGATACTATACAAGATGGTGTTAGAATTGATGGTGAATTACGTAAATTATTTGCATCTTCAAAGATTTTATTTGGAGAAAATCCAAATTTTGATGATATGGGTGATTTAGTAAAAGTAAATAATATCATCGCATTATCTGATGAAGAAATTGATTTATTGATAGATTCAATTATCTTAAAAGATTCTTTGGCTAATCAACTAATCAAAGTAGGAGAAGAGGGAATTTTGAATATCAATTTACCATTATTCGATGTGAGTTGGGACACTGAGATTAAGAACTTCATCATTGGTACGAAAGTATTGTTTGGTGAATCTGTAGATTTAAACAACCTAAGTTTAAGCGTTGACACTGTTGTTGACTTAAGTCCGGAGAATATGAATAAAGTTGTCAATTCAATTATCTTGGTTGATACAGCGGTAAATAAAATAACAGAATTAACAACCACTGGTGGTTCAATGCATGGAATTTTAATAATTCCTGCCGGGCTACAGGCTGAAGATTATAGAGGAGCTAACGGAGAATTAAAGAAATTCTTAGTTGCTTCTAAGATTATCAAAGGAACAGGCTCTATTGAAAATGTAGTATTTGATGTTGATAAGTTCTTAGGTCCTGACCAAGAAGAATTGTTAGCTTCAAAAATATTTGAAGCATCAGCGATTGAATTTATCAAGAAATCAGATAAATTAATCGTTCCACTAGCATCAGAAGGCGATAAGTATTATTATTTAGCCGATACTACTATTGTTTGGGAAAGAACATATTCAGGAAATACCATTACTGATATTGGGGAATTACGTAAGTTCTTAGCAGGAGTGAAAGAAATCATCGGTACTAGCAGTTTTGCTGATTTAGCATTTACTATGGATACGATGTTAGCAGTGAACTTTGATTCTGTATTACATTCAAGGGTACTAGAAGCAACAATAGCAAAGATGATTGCTGATTTAATAACTAGCGGAACTCTAACAGGATTTGTAAAAGAACCGGCATCAGGATATCAATGGTATTATCACAAAACTAGTACAGATGCTCTTAATGGAGTGGTTCGTCGTGGTGAATATGAGTTGACAGCACAACCAACATATCAATATTCTGATTTATCAGGATTAATTGAAGCCATTCAAAAGATGAATGCCGCAGGTTTGAATTATAGTAATATTGACTATAATACCATTGCTGCTGGTGATACAAATGATTTGGCTGATGCTTTATGGGATTATTCAAGGATTATGCGCGGGTCTATCGCTTCATTATTGAATCAATCTTTAAGCGGTGTTGCAAATCCACTAAAACCAGTCTTTACAGATGATCAATTCACTACTAAAGCGGATGTATTAAATGCATTAGTAACATTCAAAACCTTTGTAGCTCTTTTATAAAATGAATAATTAAATGGAGAAAGGTAAACACCCTTCTCCATTTTTATTTTGACTTTAAAACAATTAAACAATATGTTATAATAAACCTAGTTTCAAGGAGATTGTTATATGAAGGAAAAGCGAAGATTTGTAAATATTGGTGATTTACCAACTGGTGATTTAAATAATATTTGTGATGTTCCAGGAGTTCTTGTCGGACATTATTCGGTTAACAATCAAGACCATCATACCGGTATAACTGCTATTTTACCTCATGAAGGGAATATATTCCGCAAAAAAGTTAAAGCGGGTTCTCATGTTTTCAATGGTTTTGGTAAATCGGTAGGAGTTATGCAAATTGAAGAGATGGGGACAATTGAAACACCGATTTTATTAACCAATACGTTAAATGTTGGCAAAGTAAGTGATGGTCTAATTACCTACATGCTTCAAGACAATAAAGAAATTGGCGTTACTACTGGAACAATAAATCCGCTCGTTCTTGAATGTAATGATGGGCGTCTTAATAAGATTCAAGAACGTATCTTAGGTGAAAAGGCAGTATTCTCAGCGATAGCAACGGCAAAAAATGACTTCATTCAAGGTAGTGTTGGTGCTGGAAGTGGTATGATTTGCCATGGTTTAAAGGGAGGAATAGGTTCTTCATCACGGGTAATCACCTTTGATAATAAGAAATACCATCTTGGAGTTTTAGTAAATACTAATTTTGGAGCATCTAATTCAAAGTCGCTCATTTTTAAAGGTAGAAACATTGGTGAAGATATTTATTCTAGAAATAAGAATAAGAATGAGGATGATAAAGGCTCTATCATCGTTGTTATTGCTACTGATATTCCCCTTGAAACGAGACAATTGAATAGAATATCAAAACGTGCTGCTTTAGGGATTGCTCGTACAGGTTCATTTGTAGGGAATGGTAGCGGGGATATTTTCGTTGCTTTTAGTACCTCAAACCAAACTAATCATTTCACCGATACTTGTATTGAAAAGTATGAAATGCTCCGCGATGATTATTTAGAAAAAGTATTCAAAGCTGTTGTTTTTGCTACAGAAGAAGCAATTCTCAATTCCATGCTTTATAGTTCAAAAACAGTGGGATACTTAACAACTGTTCATTCAATCACTGAATATCAAGATTTATACCAAGATTTATTGATAGATGAGGAACTTTGAGGCCATGAAAAAATATAATTATGATTTGGGTATTATTGGTGGAATGGGACCAGAAGCAACCGCAGAGATTTTTCAAAGAATTATCTCTAAAACAAAAGCCGACAAAGATCAAGACCATATGCGAATTTGTGTTTTAAATAACGCGAATATTCCCGATCGAACAAAGTTCATTTTAGAAGAAGGAGAAAATCCTTTACCTTATTTAAAAAAAGCAGTAAAACAACTGCTTAAGTTAAAGGTAAAAAGCTTTATTATTGCTTGTAATACAGCTCATTATTTTGTTGATGAATTAGATTACAATCATCATAAAATTACTTTTTATAGCATTGTTGATGAAACTGTCGAGCATATTAACAGGCGTTATTCGGGCTATCCGATTTGTTTATTAGCTACCAATGGAACAATAAAAACAAAGGTATATTCTAAGAGACTGGATGAATTGTCTATTAAGCAAATTTCTTTAAACGAAACTAAGCAAGAAAAAATAATGTCAGCGATTAATATGACAAAAGCAGGATTTCCAAAACAAGAAATTATTAAGACATTAGAAGAAGTCATGAGTCAGATAAATATTCAAGAAGAAAAGTGTTTGTTTGTTCTGGGATGTACAGAATTATCTTTATACAGGACAGAATTAAGTAAAAAATATCGTGTAATCGATGCTATGGATATTTTGATTGACAAAGTGATTACAGCTAATAACTATCAAAGCAAGTAAATTCTTGCTTTTTTTGTTGTCCTAAATGATTTAATATGTTAAAATGATGGCATAATATGCAAAAAATGCAATCATATTTCACTTTGAAAGGAGAAGAATTTAATGAAATTAAATTCAAAAAAGATTTTTTGGGTTGGTTTTGCTTTTATGATTATTTGCCTGTTTTGGCAAGTTTATGACAATATTGTTGCTAAGATGTTAATTAACTCTTTTGGTCTTGATCAATTTTGGTCAGGTGTGGTTTTAGCAATCGATAATGTATTGGCTTTATTTATGTTGCCACTATTTGGTGCCTTATCCGATAAAACTAAAACGAAATTTGGCAAGAGAACACCGTATATATTTTTTGGTACTTTAGCAGCGGCTTTATTATTTATCGGCGTTGCGGTTTTCGACAATTTGCAACAAAAATCGGTAGAAGGTTATGGAATTCCTGAGATTGTTGAAGTGACAGATGTAACAGATCCAAATTATGGTTATTTTACTTTCCGTGATAAAGTCTACGGCGATAAAGAATTAAAAACTTATGGAACAAAAGAAGCAGCAACTACGGTTCGAGCTGCAGAAGTACTTGAATATACAAAAGAAAATATTACTTATTTTATTTTCTTTATGATTACATTATTATTAGTTTTAATTGCGATGGCAACTTATCGTACACCAGCTGTATCGCTAATGCCGGATGTAACACCAAAACCTTTGCGAAGTAAAGCAAATGCGATAATTAATTTAATGGGGACTGCAGGAGGGATTATCGCTTTAGCTTATCCTATGTTATTATCAAAATTTACTGATAGTTACCTCGCAATATTTGTAGTTCTTGCGATATTGATGATTGTTTTCTTGAGTATTTTTATGGTGAAAGTTAATGAGCCGAAATTTGTTCAAGAAATGCATGAAGATTCAATTAAATATGGAATTGAAATAGAGACTACTTCACCAGAAGAAGACAAAGGACCAGATATGACTCCTGATGTAAAGAAAAGTTTTTATTTAATCTTGGCATCTATCATTTTTTGGTTTATGGCTTATAATGCTGCGACTAGTAAATTTTCCGTGTTTGCTGAAGATGCGTTAAATATGGGCTACAATGTTCCTTTATTGATTGCTCAAGGAGCTGCAGTGGTTTCTTATATACCTATTGGTATTATCGCTAGTAAATATGGTCGTAAACGTACAATTCTTGCAGGAATAATCATTTTACTTACTGCCTTTTTGACTGGTTCTATCGTAGCCTTTACCAAAACAAAACCTTTAATTTATGCAACAATGGGAGTTGCTGGTATTGGTTGGGCAACGATTAATGTCAATTCATATCCAATGGTTGTGGAAATGTCAAAAGAAGGAAATATCGGTAAGTACACGGGATACTATTATACAGCATCAATGTTTGCTCAGATTATCACACCAATGCTTTCTGGTGCTTTGATGGCATTTGTTAACAATAAAGTTTCAACCGGCTTTGGTTATCGAGTATTGTTCCCTTATTGTGTTTTATTCTGCATCATTGCTTTTATCACTATGAGTAAAGTAAAACACGGAGATTCAAAACCAATTCCTGTAAAATCAATTGAAGCACTGGGTGCTGATGATTAAAGTATAAAAACTACCTTAAGGGTAGTTTTTTTATTTTAAAAATTTGATTAAATCTTTTATGGAATTTACTACATAATCTGGCTTAATCGGAGATTCATCAATGGTTGCTTGTGTGCTTTCACCGCTTAAAACACAGATAGTCATTGTTTTGGCGTTATATCCTGCCATGATATCGGTATATATTCTATCGCCTATTACAACAATATTCTCAACCTTGATTCCTGTTTTCTGAGAGAGAATATGAATCATATACGGACTTGGTTTACCGATATAGGTTGGAGTTTTTTTAGTTGCTGTCGTTAACATGTGACATATACTACCACAATCAGGAACATATCGATGATTGGCAATCGGACAAACCAAATCGCAATTAGTTGCAAGAAAAATAGCTCCATCATCAAGAAATTGACAAGCTTTTTCCAATTTATGGTAGGTTAATTCTCGATCATAACCAACTACGACGATATCCGGATTATCCTCAACAAGGGTAATATGATAAGATTTCAATTCTTCTTCAAGAGATTTTGTTCCTAAAAAATAAACTGTTTTATCGGGATAATTCGTGTTTAGATAAATTCCCATCGCCATTCCTGAAGTGAAGATATTCTCTTCTTGGCAAGGAATTTTTAAGAAATTTAATTTATCTAGATATGCTTTTTTGCTTTTTGATGAATTGTTTGTCATAAAAATATATTTTTTCTTTGTGGCAATCAAAGCATTAATGAAATCGAGTGCACCATCGATTAAATCATGGTCTAAATAAATAGTTCCATCCATATCGAGAAGAAAAAGTTCAATTTTACTAAAATCCATTATTAATACCTCATCTTGTAGTATTCTATCATTTTTAAAAAGCAATGTCAAAAGAATAACTTTGGGCGGTATTTACAAATAAAAAAAGGTATGTTATAATTTTACTATCTTGAAAGAAGACCAAAAGGAGAAAACTTAAATGGTTAATTTTGACAGTATTACTCTTTTAAAGGCATTGGATTATTTTGTCCTTTCGATTTTTGCAATATGTATTATATCTGGTTTTGTAAAAGGTATGTTTAGAACCACCTATAATTTAGTTGTTTTTGTAGGATTAATATTATTAGGATGGTTTTTAATGCCGGCTATTATAGAATTTATTTTGGATTATGACTTTTCTTTCCTTAATTTAACTATTAATGGTAGTACTCTAACTACATTTAGAGAAACAATCCCAGCAATTGTTGGAAGTCTCGATCCGACTATCGGATCTTTGATGGTTGAAGGAACCGAGACCTATACTTTGATTTTTGCGTTGGTATTTTCTGCAGCTAGGTTAATACTAATGTTAGTTTGGCTACTATTAACATTAACTGTATTCAAATTTGTATTTTGGATTATCTATTTAATTATCCGCCCAAGACGAAAAGATGCTCAAGGAAACTTGAAAAAGAAAAGTTCTGCATCCCGTTTTGGTGGAGCTATTATGGGGGGAGCATTCGCTTTTGTAATCACTGTTTTAGTGGCAATTCCTTTTGCTGGACTAACTTCAATTGGTAATAGTTTTGGAGAAATAGCTGGTAATGAAATGACAGTGAGCTATCATTTTAAAGCGGCAACGACCAATGGATACCTATTCCTTGAAGAGAAACCGGAAAATCCCCTATCAGAGTATGAAGAAGTGTTTAAATTCATGTCACAATTCAGAGGGGCTTCTCTACTTGGGCAAGTTGGTGGTATCGGTAAAACAGAAGATGGAGAAGGATCAAGCATTGATGAAGTTTTATTTGACCAATTATTAGAGTTTAAATATGGCGATGTTCAAGTTGAACTACGTAAAGAGATTAAGACAATGGCTTCTGTTTATGCAAAAGTATACAATGCTACTGGCGGTAACGTAAACATGAGTACGATTTCCAATCTCGATAGCGACCTTCTGGATTCATTGGTTGGAGAAATCTCTACATTACAAATATTAAATGTCATTGCTCCGGTAGCAATTGAATATGTTGGTAATAATGAAGAAATTATGGGCCAATTGAGTGAAGCCGGTCTAAGCCAAGAAGATATTCATCAAATCATTGAAGATGTTAAGAAAATAGATATTGCCGCTGAAATTGGAACAATTGCAAGTGCAGTCGTTGATTTAGGAAAGAGTGGTCTTTTTGACCAACAAGAAGAAGGTGAAGAAAACAATATCTTTACAACTCTACTAAATGCAGATTCTGCAATGTTAAGCAGTGCTATGGATAAACTTGGTGGTTTAGGCTTAGCTGATATGATTGGTTCATTTGGAGCAAATGCTATCTTAAATGGTCCATTTTTCGAGCAACTGCTGATTGAGTTTGGAATCAGTAAAGAAGAGATTAATTTAGATGGAATTGATTGGGGTAGTGAAATTGCTAACCTTGGAGGTATCATCGAGACTTTACAAAATATGGGATTAGTAATTAGGGAAGATGGTTCACTAGATTTCACTAATTTAACAACCGATGGAATTGCTGATTTTGTTGATGAATTATTTAAATCTACATTACTTGCCAATAATACAAAGATAATTGTAGCAACAGTTAAAGAAGCATTGCCAGAAGAAGTTCAAGATTTCATTCAAGTCGATGACTTAACAGGAGAAGATTTTAAGTCAATCTTAGAAGTTGGCTCAATAATCGCTTCTCATATGGATAAAGAAACGGGTCAAATCGCTTTTGAAGAATTATTAAAATCAGAG
>Ga0208459_1000121_pt1 | contig 105552 bp, 87 predicted proteins | sample AD_UKC087_MetaG_FD_184433 | JGI IMG/M metagenome (GOLD analysis project Ga0208459, IMG submission 184433) | Active sludge microbial communities of municipal wastewater-treating anaerobic digesters from USA - AD_UKC087_MetaG (SPAdes) (version 2) | ecosystem: Engineered > Bioreactor > Anaerobic >... | reverse complement strand
CAAATCACACAAGCGAGATACTGCACTGCAAAGCCGACAAAATGGTCGCCAATATGTTGACGGAACTGGGATACGGAGAAGGTGCGAAAATTTACAGCGACCTGCCAAAAAGGTACGGATGGAGAAGAAGCTTATGGGAAAAACCCGACTGTAATTCGGAATAGACCGGAATAATCAAGTGATCTCTTTTATCATTCCAATATCGCGATCACCAAATAACGATTCTTTCAGGAATAAAAAATTTCAAATATAAACCGGACTTTCAGGTGTTTTCTTTAAGATATCGTTCGTTTAATCAGCGCGAACAACCAGGCAAGCTCGGCCTCATCCAAACCTCGGGCAAATTCAACCTCCACATTGTCGCTGCGGGCGATGATACCGCGGGAATCAACCATCTTCATTAATGTCAGCAAAAATCGCGGCATCGGGCGCCCGTCGGGCGTCCGGGCAGTGCCTGTTTCCCCCACATTATCCATGTCGGGATAAGTGACCGCATCCATGATGTCCTGTCTGGCCGGAGCCACCAGATCTTCCAGTTCGGCAACAGGAATTTCCACCGTTGTCTGTTTTCCATGTTTTAGCGTCTCCACCCGAAAAAATGTTTTCGTAACGGTAATCATCTCAAAAGGCTTTTTCTTTTTCATGCCGATAATTTTCCCCAGAACTGCCATGGCGGGCACGGCAATAAAAAACCCCATAAATGTCAGGAAAATATAACGAAAGATACCCGGCATGGAATGAATATCCGCCCGCGGCAGAAAAAGCCAGATCACCATTCCGGCAAAAACAAGAGGCGCCAGAGCGGAAAGATAATGAATCCATCCCGGAGACGGTTCGGCAATCGTGATGGTCATCCCTTCCGAAGTGTGTTCAATGCGCGAACGCTTATGCATAGGTTCCGGCGGCAGGGTATTTATTGTTTCGCTTTTTCTTCTTATCCGGTCTCGGTATGATTCGTTCAGATGATCGAAATCACGGATGATTTTTTCACCGGTGGAAGAATCCATCAACGGCTTTCGCAAAAAACGGGACAGCTCTTCGGCTACTTTCCTCGCCTCGGCAAAACTTGCGGGCTGCACAATGGACAGGGACTTTGCAATACTCCGACCGGATAGTGTGATTGGCCAGGTCGCGGGCGAGTCGCTATCGCCGGGGGAGAAGTTCATTTCCACCTGATCCACCGAATCCAGCAGATATTCATTGCGTTTCATCGGCACGAGCAAACCATACCACTGGATAACGCGGCCTCTGGCGCGATCCAGAATGATTCCGCTGCGTCCGAAAACAAGCAGGGCCCCCACCAGGGCAAACACCGCTCCAACCGCAATAAAAAGCAGAGATGACCGGGCACCCGGTGAGCCGTTCACGGGAATAATGCGCAGCGGGATCTGCATGATGAAGAGACCGGCCAGGAAAAAAGGAAGTCCGAAGACGGCGATACAACCGCCCCCGCTGCGAATTTCCAAAGTAGCCTGATCCCTGTAAATAAAGGGGGATTTTTTCGCGCCGATCACCGGTCGATTAAAAATAGTCATGTTGAATTTTGTATCATAATTCCGCTTCATGCCCCTACATGAAAGAAAATTATCGATCAGACATGCCTGTCAGGTTAAATCCACTTGAGAATTCCCGCAAATACAATCAACGCAACCGCATTAATGGTAAAAAGCGAACCGATGAAAATTTTCTGTTGGCGCGGTTCCCAATCATGCACGTAACAGGCAGCCGCGAAGAACGGAATGTAAACCGTCACAAAAACGGGGAAGGCACCCCACCAGTTATACACCCAGACAAAAGCCGGCGTGCGTACCAGAAAGATTTCCAGAATAGAGGCGAAAGCGGCGTTGGCGATGGAGAACACCAGACGGTTGTTCATCCCCAGAATCTTCACCGTCGGATCTTTGGGCATCAGCTTACAGACAACCAGTCCGGCAATGGAAAACATCAGACTGATTTCGATGCCGACCCCCACCATGATGACAAAAGCCGATCCGGCGGGAACCGTCCACAGGGCATGCCCGGAGAAATACTGAATCAGGGCATTAACGATCTCCACAAACCAGTGCACCATGTAAAGAGCCAGTCCTCCGGCAATGGCGCGGTAATTGTTTTTTTCATATTCATTGGCATAAATATACAAGACGATAACCAGCAGGGGAATAACATACCACTGAAAAGTGTCACCGCTCCTTAAAAGGCTCAATGCCTGCTGGGTTGCTTCAGGATTGTTTAAATTCATAGCCATGCCTCCTTTTTTGTATTTAATCTTTTGTCGGATTAAATTTGATTATTGTGTCGCATTCTACATGTAAACAGAAAAAAATAACAGTCCGGATTTCTGAATGCCCGCCGGCAGGCATCCGGCAAATTTGACAAAGTCCCGGAGAGGGTGTAGATTTTAAAATAAATTGATCAAGGAGGTTTGTATGAAAATATCTTTGATTGAGCTTTATCATGTCCAGGTCCCGTTGAAACAGACCTTCTGGCCCACCTGGATTCCCGGTTATCCCCAGACGCACAACGGCTTTACGCTGATCAAACTGGTGACCGACGACGGCATTGAAGGATATTCGGCGGGCTCCGCTCTCGGTTATGAAAGAGAGGGATTGGGCGACCTCATCGGCGGATATTTGCTGGGTGCCGACCCGACAGATATCGAATCCTGCCAGAATTTATTGAAACAAGCCGGCATTCTGGGCTGGAGAAATTTCTGGATTGAGCCGGCATGCTGGGACATTATCGGCAAGAGCAAGGGCAAGCCGGTTTATGAACTCCTGGGCGGGGAGGCCAGGCCCATTGAAGTGTATTGCTCCACGGGAGAAATGCACGAACCGGAAAAAAGAGTCGGGGAGCTTCTGGCCATGAAAGAACGCGGATTCAGGACGGCCAAATTGCGCGTGAAAAATAAGGAACTGAAAGATGACATCCGGCATATCGAGGTCGTGAGAAAAGGCGTCGGCGACGGTCTGGTTTTAGGCGTGGACGCCAACCAGGGATGGCTGGTGACCATTGTGGATAAAATTCCTGCATGGGATCTGAAACGCGCCACGGAATTTGCGAACGCCTGTCATGCCAACAACTACAATTGGCTGGAAGAGCCGCTGGATTCCAGGGATTATGACGGCAACGCTGCGTTAAAGAAAATATCCAAAGTAAAAATTTCCGGCGCCGAACTCAACTACGGCTGGGATGAAATCAAAATCATGCTCGAGAAAGACTGTTTCCACATTTATCAGCCCGACGCAACTTTTGCCGGAGGCATCGCGCAGGTTAAAAAAGTGATCGATGCCTGTCATACGCACAACAGGGAATATTCGCCGCACACCTGGACCAACGGCATCGGGTTTTACATCAATTGGAACATGGTGCTGGCCGATAAAGGAAACAAACTGCCGCTCGAATACCCACTGGAAGAACCGTCCTGGGTTCCTGAGCAGCGGGAAGGCATCATCGATCCGATTATTCCGGATAAAAACGCAATGCTGGCGCCTTTTACGCGGCCCGGCCTCGGATTTGAAATCAATCAGAAACTACTGAACAAATACGGGAAGCGCTTCTTCAAATTCACGGCAACAAGACAGACCATAAAAGTCATCCGGCAAAAAGGACTCAAGGCGGCGCTGGAACTGAAGAAGAGGAAGGAATCACGGTAAAGCATTGATATCAGCTGTTGCGGCTTTTGACTGCTGTAAAACAGGGGGGAATGATTTCACGTAACCGCCGGATTCACGTTTGATACTTGCGGCTTTAAATAATCGTAATCCGGACCCTGGCTTTGCCCCGACTGATAAAACCCAGTCGACGGGCGGCTTCGCGCGACAAATCAATAAAAACATCCTCATGTTCGAGACATCGGTCGTTGATTTTGACGATCACCGATTTATTGTTGTCCAGATTCACCACTCTAACCCGGGTTCCCAGCGGCAGAGTCGGATGAGCGGCCGTCAGCTTTTTCGCGCGATATATCTCGCCGGAGGTGGTTCTCCGGCCCTCGTATCTTTTCGCATAAAAGCGGGCCATTCCTTCCACGCCACCCGGAACACGATAAAAGGCATCATCTCCGATCAGTGAATGAGAGAGGGTCTGACAGCCGGTACTCATACACAGCATGACGACGGATAAAACGAACAGGGCGAGCATTCGTTTTGTTTTCATCATGTCTCCTTCAGCGCCTGATTGTCCCTGCATCAGAAAAAACCCGGCCAACGTTTCGTCTGTGTGAAACAGGTTCTGCTTCTCCGGTTGCCGTATCGAATTACTTTACGTATGCTTCCCGTTTGGCAAAAATATTGCCCGGCACGATCGGAGCGCTGCTGTTTCTGATTATTGCAGTCGCCGTGTGATCCTTGCAGTTTATCACCTGTATCGTTCCGTTCGGTATTGAATGAATATCAACGGCCAACGTCTGAAAAACATCTCCGATCTCGACGCCGTCCTTGCATCCCTTGTCGATAAACACAATGTCTTCCGAAGAATGAACTATCGTTTGTCTGGCGGCAGCGATAATCATACCGTTCATATCCGGACTGCGAAATTTTCCCGTGGTCATGAGCGGTTTAATCTCGTAATAAGCGTCAAGAATATCTCCCTGGGCGATTTCCCGGAAAGTTTTGATAATCCGGGCTTTCGTGTCGCCGTTTTTTATTTCCACAACTTCGGCAATTCCGCTCATCGTAATGACATGGCCGACTTTTTCTCCCGTAATCGGATGCTTGACCGGTTCGGAGACGTTGATGATGTAAAATTTATCGCCCACTTTGGCGGGTTGATCAAGATTCAAATAGACGAGATCATTGTTGCCGTACAAGTTCCTTCCAAAAGTAGAATCATTCACCCGTCCGACGCCCGGAACCGTATCTTTAAAAGTCGTTTTCCCCGTCGAACAATCGACAACCTGACCGACCACCGGAATCGTCTCGGCAATGTAACCGCCGGCCATAATCAGATTCTCATTAACGATGGGAAACGTCACTGCAGGAACTTCCTTTTTGACATCTTCTTTGACATCTTCCGGAAGAGGTTCCTGAAATTCGTCTTTGGGCTTCGCTAAATCCGCCGGCCCGCTTTTATCTTTTGGAATCAATGAACGGGGTATCCTGATGGTCTCCCCCGGATAAATCCAGTGGGGATTTTTTATTTCGGCGTTTGCTTTCCAGATTGACGGCCACAGGTAGGGATCGTTTAATTCTTTTTCCGCAATTCCCCAGAGGGTGTCGCCTTTTATTGTCTTATATTCTTTTGCCTCCTCCGTTTGCGCAAAAGCAATCAGGGATAAAAACAGAAAAACCGTGAGGGCATATCCTAGTGTTCGTGTTTTCGTCATGATGATTCTCCTTCTCTAAATTTTTCCGTCGTGTGAAAAATAGCTGAGATGTTTAAAACTGTCAAGAAAATGGGTGATCGGCATGAATTTCATTAAAACAAATGGCATCTTCTTTACGGAGCCGTTAATTTTTCAAAGCCACAAACAAAGCGATAACCGCTACGAACGAGATGATCATGGGATTCTGGGCGGTATTGAGTCCGGCTATTTCTTCCGGCCCCATGCATTTCGACAACTGAAGTCCAAGATATATCACCAAGCCCAGATTGATTACCACACCCAGTAATTTCAGCATAGGAATCTCCTTTGATACAGAAATTCTTAAAGTCAGGTTTGATCTGCCGCTACCGCCATGAACACAATGAAGACTTTGTTGAAAATGTTTGGAGTCACTATAGAAAACGTTATCGATGATGTCAAGACAATCTTAACCGCCGGATATTTCTACCAGGAGTGCCGATTGTAAATTGAATATCCGGATAAGCGGATCGGGGGAAACTGACGCGGATGACTGATCTTTCTTGATGGAACCGAGGGTGGTCTTTCATCATGCACCGGAAATCATCATGACGGACCGATCATAACGTCGCATCGTTGACTGCTTTTATAGTAAGTTTGTTTGAAATCGCTTTTAAAAATCAGTTTTTAATTTTATTTTCCGACTTCTTCTTCAGACCGTCCAGCTTCGATTGAGCCCTTTGATCGCCCTGCCGGGCCGCCAGGCCATACCATTTCTCAGCTTCGGCATCGTCCTGAGAAACAAAAATACCATCCTGATAGATGTCGCCAAGCCAGATTTGCGCTTCCATGTGTCCCTGACCGGCCGCCTTGCGATACCATTTGATGGATTCCATCGCGTCCTGTGCGATCCCTTCTCCGTAAAAGTATTTCAACCCCAGATTGAACTGCGCATCGGCATTCCCCTGCTGCGCCGACTTTTGGTACCATTTGACGGCTTCGGCATCGGTTCGCGCAGTCCCTTCACCTTCCTGATACATCCAGCCCAGATAAAACTGTGCAACCGGATCATTTTTTTCCGCGGCTTTCCGAAACCACTCAAAAGCCCTGACGTCGTCCTGCGGAACCCCTCTACCCTCTTTATACATCTTGCCCATGACGGTCTGGGCTTCCACCTCATTCTGTTCGGCCGCCTGCAAATACCACATGACGGCCTCGGTATCGTTTTGCATGACGCTTCGGCCGGCAAGATACATCATCCCCAGATTGCTTTGCGCAATCAGATCTCCCTGCGGAGCCGCTTTTAGAAACCATTGAACGGCCTGATGATCATCCTGCGGAACGCCTTCACCGGTTAAATACATGACGCCCAGGGTGCTTTGCGCAGCTGCGTCTCCCTGTTCGGCCGCTTTTTGGTACCATTTCACCGCTTCAACATAATCCTGAGGCACGCCCCGTCCCTCGTGATAGATACAGCCCAGTTTGGATTGAGCATGGATGTCTCCTCTGTCTGCTTTTTCATGATACCACCGGACGGCATCGACTTCGTTCTCAGGAACGACATCATCCGGCTGTGTTGTCATCTCCACGTCGGGCTCAGACGCCAACCCGGCCGGAGCATTTATTTCTTCTTTTATTTCCGGCTCCGTATCCGGTTGAACAATTTCCTGCCGCGATTCAAACGCGCCCCTCGCTGGTTCACGGTATTCCTCTTCGGCAACCGATTCTACCCCGGCGGCTTCTTCCTGTCCGGTTATTTCGTTTTCCGGCATGGGAATATCCGATTCAGCCGAAATTATTTCCTGCTTCTGATCGGCATACGCACCGGACGGTTTTTCTCCCTGCCGGATTTCCGGAGTCGCAACGTCCTCGTCTCCGGAAATTATTTCCAGAACGCTTTTGGCCTCAGCGTGGCCCTGCTCGGCTGCTTTACGATACCATTTGGCGGCTTCCTCATAATCCTGCGGGACACCTCTGCCTTCTACGTACATCATACCGAGCACATTCTGAGCTTCGGCGTCACCGTTTTCCGCCGCTTTGCGATACCATTTCACCGCTTCGGCGTCATCCTGTTCACCAAAGATGCCTTCCCGATATATCGACGCGAGCCAATTCTGGGCTTCCATGTGTCCCTGCTCGGCAGCCAGGCGATACCACTTGACCGCTTCCTCATCGTCCTGGTCGACGCCCTCTCCGTTCTGATACATCAACCCCAGATTAAACTGCGCCTGTGCATGGCCCTGCTCGGCCGCCTTCAGATACCATCGAGCGGCCTCTTCATCGCTCTGCGGAACGCCCTTGCCCTCCTGATACATCCAGCCGAGATGAAACTGTGCTTTCGCGTCTTCCTGCTCCGAAGCCTTCAGAAATAATTTGGCGGCTCTTGCATAATCCTGATTAACGCCCTGACCGTCTTTATACATGATGCCCATAACCGTCTGTGCATCTGTTTGTCCCTGCTTCGCCGCCAGCCGGAACCACTTCAGCGCTTTTTCATAATCCCGGACGACGCCTAAACCCTCCTGATACATAACCCCGATATTGAACTGCGCCGTTGCGATTCCCTGATCGGCCGCTGCGAGATACCATCTGGCCGCCTCATCATCGTTCTGATCAACTCCCTCGCCTTCCTGATACATGATGCCGAGGTTAAACTGCGCGCGGGCATTGCCCTGATCGGCCGCTTTCAGATACCATCCGGCGGCTTCGGCATCATTTTGCATCACGCCTTTGCCTTCCTGATACATCCAGCCGAGATTAAACTGCGCTTTCGCGTCTCCCAACTCGGCCGCTTTGTGAAACCATTTAGCCGCTTCGGTATAATTCGCGGGAACGCCTTTCCCCGTCAGGTATATGACCCCCAGGTTGTTACAGGCGTCAATATTGCCCTGCTCGGCAGCCTTACGAATATCTGTCAGAGACGATTCTTTCATTTCCAAATTAACGCTTTCCGAAGAAAAGTTGATGACTCAAAATTTTATCCGATGTAAGCTTCTTATCAAATTCCGCACATCTTTACGACAGATGAAAAACAACGCCGCTCACCGGCAAATCAAGTGTCTTTCATTTTATCCCATCTCAGCTTAGCCGTTGCGTGTCCCTGCTCGGCCGCTTTGCGATACCATCGAGCGGCTTCGGCATCATCCTGAGCCACGCCTTCCCCGTCCTGATACATGCCGCCCAGGTTGAACTGCGCAGCCGCAACGCCCTTTTCCCCCATGACCATCAATCTGTTCAGGGCATCTTCGTCTTCCTGTTCGGCCGCTCTGCGATACCATTTGGCGGCCTCGTCGTCGTCTTTCGGGACACCTTCGCCTTCTTCATACATCAGGCCGAGATTGAATTGAGCAGTAGCATTCCCTCTGTTACACATCGCTATCAGATTATTCATTGCTTCCTCGTCCCCCTGCCGGGCGGCCTGACGATACCAGTTCACCGCCTCCGTGGTGTCCTGTTTGACACCCTTCCCCTCTTCATACATCAAGCCGAGAATGCTCTGAGCGCTTGCTTCCTCCCGAAGAGCGGCTTTCAGAAACCATTTGAGCGCGGCGGCATCGTCCCGCGCAACACCTTCACCGTTTCGATACATCAAGCCGAGATTATATTGAGCCTGCGCATTTCCCTGTTCCGCTGCTTTACGAAACCACTTGACCGCCTCATCATAGTCCCTGGGGACACCCTTGCCGTTTAAATACATGACGCCCAGATTATTCTGCGCATTGGCATCTTCCTGTTCGGCCGCTTTACGAAACCACTTCGCCGTCTCGACATCATCACGCGAAACACCGCGTTCATTTAAATACATCACCCCCAGGTGATTCTGAGCCGTTGCATTTCCCTGATCCGCAGCCCGGCGGAACCATTTGACCGCTTCTTCATCGTTCTGCGCGACGCCTTCCCCATTCCGGCACATCACCCCCAGGCTGATTTGAGCCTGCACATGCCCCTGTTCGGCGGCCTGACGAAACCATTTGGCGGCTTCAGCGTCGTCGCGGGGAACACCGGCGCCTTGGTGGAAAATCACGCCGAGATTATTCAGAACGGTTATGTTTTTTTGTTCGGCCGCTTTCAGCAACCACTTCAGCGCTTCGGCATCATCCTTCGGAACTCCCTTGCCATTCGCATATTTCACACCCAGGTTACATTGAGCGCCCGCATGATTCTGCTCGGCCGCTTTGCGGTACCATTTGACCGCCTCTTCATCGTCCTGGGCAACGCCCATGCCTTTATCATATTTTATCCCCAGATTGAACTGAGCTTCCGGATGTCCATGCCCGGCCGCCTGAAGGAAATATTTTACGGCCTCGGCATCATCCCGGGAAACGCCTTCTCCAGCCTGATACATTTCTCCCAAATTGAATTGCGCGGCGGCATGGCCGCGGTCACTCATTTCTTTCAGATTATTCAAAGCGGGAATGTATCCCTGCCGGGCGGATCCGCGATACAATCTGACGGCTTCCGCGTCATCCGGCAAGATCCCTTTCCCCTTTTCGTACATCCCTCCCAGATGATATTGAGCCAGTGTATTGCCTTTTTCAGCCGCCCGGGCAAACCATTGGAACGCTTCGGCATCGTCCTGTTTGGCGCCCCTGCCGCTTAAATACATTAAAGCAAGATTGACCTGCGCTTCGGCATGGCCCTGTCCGGCCGCCTTTAAAAACCACTGGACGGCTTCGGCATCATCCTGTCCGACGCCCCTGCCGGTCTGGTGCATGACCCCCAGCGCGTTCTGAGCGTTCGCGCTTCCCTGCTCCGCCGCCTGAAGATACCATTTGGCCGCCTCCTTTTCATCCTGTTCAACGCCCCTGCCGTTCAGATATATTGACGCCACGTGAACCTGCGCCGTCACATCACCTTGCTGAGCGGCTTTGAGATACCATTTCGCGGCTTTGGCATCGTCCCGCTCAACCCCACGGCCGCTTGCATACATTTCCCCCAAACTGATCTGCGCCTCGGTGTTTCCCTGGGCGGCCGCTTTGAGAAACCACTGGACGGCTTCTTTGTTGTCGCGGGAGACACCTTCTCCTTTCTGGCACATAAAAGCCAGATTAATCTGAGCGCGAACGTTACCCTGTCCGGCGGCCATTTGCAGCCATTTCGCGGCTTCGGCATGATCCTGCGAAACACCTTCACCCCGAATATACTTCAACCCCAGCCGGAGCTGAGCTTCGGCGTCCCCCCGCTGGGCGGCCTGAAGGAAACATTGCATCGCCTGACCTTCGTCCTGATCGACGCCACAACCATCCTCATACATCTCCCCAAGACTGAACAGAGCGGCGGCGTTGCCTTTTTCGCTCATCGATTTCAGATTATTCAATGCTGTTGCGCTGCCCTGACGGATCGCTTTTAAAAACCAGGCAACGGCTTCGTTTTCGTTTCCGGCAACGTCCATGCCGTTAAGCAGCATCACCCCCAGATTATTCTGCGCATCGACATGTCCCTGATCGGCGGCTTTGCGATACCATCTGACAGCCTCATTCCCATCTTGATCAACTCCCTTGCCCTTGCCATATATGACGCCCAGATTGAACTGGGCATCCGCGTTGCCCTCCTGCGCCTGTTTATAGAGCCACCTCAAAACATCGGCGTCACTATGTGCGATTGCTTTGTCCTGGTCCGAGCGGGATATAATTTTCAGCAGATTCCTTGCTTTTGCAATGCCCTGCTCGGCCGCCTTGGTCAGCCATTTCACCGCTTCCGCGAAATCCTGTTCCAATCCTTTACCGCTCGCGTACAGCATGCCGAGATTGTGTTGAGCGCCCGCATCACCCTGACGGGCCGCCTGAAGATACCATCGGGCCGCTTCAGAGTAATCCTGCTCGACATCTTTTCCACTGCGGTACATTAAACCCAGACAACACTGAGCGTAAGCATTGCCTTGTTGAGCTGCTTCACGATACCATTTCAGAGACTCGTTTGCATCATGAGGAACGCCTTCTCCCTTTTGATACATCCAGGCCAGATTGATCTGCGCACGGACATGGCCCTGTTCGGCCGCTTTTAGAAACCACTCGGCGGCTTTTGCATCGTCGGCGGGAACTCCCTGGCCGCTTCGATACAGCAGACCGAGATTGAACTGCGCGTCGCATGCTCCCTGTCGGGCGGCTTTATCGAACCATCGGGCCGCTTCGACAGCATTCAGAGGAAGACCTTCTCCCAGAATACACATCATCCCCAGATTAAACTGGGCATCGGCATTATCCTGCTCAGCCGCTTTTAAAAACCACCGGGCCGCTTCGGCATCGTCCTGGGAAACGCCCTCCCCGAAACGATACATCAATCCCAGATGGAGCTGGGCTTCGGCAAATCCCTGCGCGGCTGCCTTGCGAAACCATTTGACCGCCTCGGCATCGTCAACCGGGAAACCGTCGCCTTTTATATACATCAGACCCAGATTTAATTGAGCCTGCGCGAATTCCTGTCCGGCCGCCTTGCTGTACCACTTTACCGCCTCGGCATAATCACGGGGAACGCCTTTGCCTTCTTCATACATCAGCCCCATGTTCAACTGCGCGGCGGGAACTCCCTTACTGCACATTGTCTTGAGATTATTGAGGGCTTCGGCATTCCCCTGCTGAGCTGCTTCGCGATACCATTTCGAGGCTTCCGCAATATCCTCTTTAACTCCGTTGCCCTTATGATACATCACCCCCAAATGGCACTGGGCCTTGGCGCTGCCCTGTTTCGCCGCCTTGCGATACCACTTGACCGCTTCGACATAATTCTGCGGGACACCGTTGCCGTTGTGATACATCACACCCATATGGCACTGCGCTTCGGCATCGCCCTGCTGGGCCGCTTTGCGGTATAATTTAACCGCCTCAGCGTAATCCTGAGGGACGCCTTCCCCATTTTCATACTTGACGGCAAGATTGCTCTGGGCGCCGGCATTGCCGCGCTCGGCGGCTTTGCGATACCATTTGACCGCCTCGGTATTGTCCCGCGGAACCCCTTTCCCTTCATCATACATCAAACCCAGATGAAACTGCGCTTCCGCGTTTTCCTGCCCGGCCGCCTTGCGAAACCATTTGACCGCCTCGGCATAATCCTGATGAACGCCTTCACCGGAATAGAACATCATGCCCAGGCTGAACTGCGCCTCGGCAAGCCCCTGTGCGGCCGCTTTTCCCAGCCATTTCGCGGCCTCAACATCATTCCGTTCAATGCCTTCACCACTTCGGTATCGTAATCCCAGCGTGTATTGAGAACAGGCATCGCCCTGTTCCGCCTCATTGCTGTACCATTTGACCGCTTCAATATTGCTTTGCGGAACCCCTTTGCCGTTTTCATACATCCATCCCAGGGTATTTTGCGCTACGGCGTGTCCCTGATCGGCGGCTTTACGATACCATTTGACCGCTTCGGCGTAATCCTGCGTAACGCCGTCGCCGTTGTGATACATCACCCCCAGATAGAACTGGGCGGCGCCGAAGTCCTGATCGGCGGACTTCAAAAGCCAGTTCATCGCCTCGTTTTCATCCTGTGCGACGCCTTCACCGGAACGATACATCAGACCAAGATTAAATTGGGCCTCCGCATCGCCACGCTCAGCCGTCTCCCGGATATCTGTCCACGATGATTTTTTTTTATCCATCTTAATATGCTCTGAAAACTTCACTTTTTCTTGCGAACGAAACGCAAACCATACCCATTCAGTCTTGGTCTATATGTTCTCTCGCGGTTTTAAGCGCCAGTTCAATATCTTTGGTGAATATCCACCACTGCGGTTTTGCCGTGTGCGGACCCTTCTCTTTATCCCGACCCCGGCAATAAAACCAGTGACCGTATCTTTCAACCGTGGCAAAGGGATGATTGCCGGTGCAAAGAATCGTGCAGGGCCGAATCTCCTTGAAATATACAGTTTGATGCGGCGCTTCTTCATTGAGCATCTCTTCCGGCACTTGGATATGCGCAACATCAACGCCTTCTCTTTCCTTGTCGTCCAGCCATTTGGAAATTCTCACGAGAACCGTCTCCCCGGATTGGATATCATAATTTTAGTTTTGCCCTTCTGGAATGCACACCATCGCAAATTCGATAAACAGGGCAATGCCTCAACCGAACGGGTATTGCTATCGCCTTCATTTCTTACGAAATATTCAAAAAACGACGAAATTATTTCTCACTAAAACACAGGTTGATGCGACTTCCGGCCGTAAACCCGTTCATAAGCTTTACAAAAAGGGCAGAGATCGCCCTCGATTTTCTGGACAAACCAGAACGCGGCACCTTGCTGTTTTTTCCGGGCTTGCTTGCACACCGGACAGGTAACGCAGACTTTGGCCAACAGGCGGTCACTTTCCGAAATCTTGCGTTTTGCAGGTTTTTCAGTCACTTTGTTCTTTGCCATTGCTGCCTCTCACGGATTATTTTATTCGTTATTTCATCACGGGTATGACCTCCAAAGCAAGCTCGGAAAACTATTCCGCGGCAAGCGGCAGGAGTATGATACCCTCTTCATGTGTGCGATTGTGCAATTTACCCATTCCGCTACGCTTTCGGAATGGGAGTTTCACAATAAATTTATCCAAAGCCTTGTAAGTATACCAATATGAATTTTTTGTGTCAAAGCTCTTTTAGCAATAAAATATCATGGATTATGTTACATTTTTCAGCCGCGGGAAACGTGTGCAAAAGGAAAGGCAGGAGAGAAGTCTCCTGCCTTTCGCCGGCCATCTTATATTGTTAGCGGCAACATGGCGGAGGAGGAGCATACCCGTCGTTTTCCCAGATCCGGTTGTGAGAATATTCATAAGGCCTGCCGCAATGGATGATGTTCATTTTACAGAGCGTCTTGCGCCATTCGTATTTGATGAGGATGGATTCAACAACTTTCTTTTCCGGTTCGAATTCAACGCGATAGGAAGGCGAATATTCCTCATGACCGTAGCCGGTGCCCGCGCTTTCCATCGCCTGAGATTTGCCCAGAACGGAGGGCGCCGCCATATCGCGGGTTGACTCGTTTTTTCCTTCCTCTTTCGTCCGGTGAGAAAAATACGGAGGCGGCGGACAATGCCGGACTTCCGGGTAAACGGCAACGGCAATCACGCCCATGGCGGATTCATCACCAAAGGCCGCCGCGTAAGAATCAGGAGCGTCCGTAAAATAAAAGCGGTTGATCTTATCCTGCCCGGTGCGCCAGCCGGAATATTCATTGGTGGAATACGGGTCAATAATATACATCCTTTCCGTGTTCTTCAGCCAGGATTTCTGACCTGAAATAATATTTCTGCCGTCAACCGAGACAACCACACCCACTCGGCGATTCAGTTTGTTGCGCACGACAATGCGGTAATGATCACCCTCGACGGCTTCGGCATAAACCTTCTTCAGATGATGGCGGCTCTTCACCGTATAAAACGGCAAAAAAGACCCGCGATCGGTAATAACACTGACGTCAACCGCATCGCCGATCACCGTCCCGGCGGCGACACTCGTCCAGATGAGCAAAACAAAGCTTATCAAAATTATTTTTTTCATATGTTCCTCCTGTCAAAAATTTTCCGGCTTTTGCTTGCCTTTTGCAGGTTAGACAAAAGGCAACGGAATAAAGTTCCCGATTTTTAAGGAAACACATGAAAATATTTTTCAGGAGTGTTCATTACAGGATATTTTTATTGGATAACACTTGCGCATTCACAATTAAGAAATCTCTGGGAATTTTCCTGTTTTCGGCACGGAGAAACATCAAAGTCGAAAAATAGTATAGGATGATTTTTAAAACCCTTCTTCAATCACAAACAGTCCCCATCATTTTTTGCTTCGTTGAACACCTCACAGCGCCCCAATTCGCAGGCTTTTCTTGCATCAGAACAACCCATCATAATGCTGCCCTGAGAAAAATAAGCGTCAGCTCTCCAATGATAGGCAGAAGCGTCATTCGGCGTCATACGAATAACCTCGTCATAGTCATCTATGGCAAGTTGATAATGTTCCATTTTCGCATATAACCGCCCTCGTCGCTTGTAGGCATCAACGTAATCCGGTTTCAGGCGAATTGCCTCATTCAGACACTCAAGCGTTTTAAGCGAATCCGTCCCATTGGCCTGGTCCATGGACAACACTGCTTTATCATACCATTCTTTCGCGGAACCGGTTGATTGATGATAACGTCCGGAGACGCCAGACTGAGAAATGACGAATTGATCCTTAAACGTTCCCTCTGAGGAAGCATTATCATTTGCGCCGATTTTTTGCATCTTCGGAGCGATAATCAAAACTCCTGTTGCCGCAATGACGACCGCAACAATCAGCATATAAGCTTTAAACGAAGCTCTTATGTCCTGCAACGTGTTTTGCGGATTAATATATTTCTGCTTTTCATCTTTATGAACTGATTTGTCGGCCGGAGTAAAAATCTCTACTCCGTGTAGTCTGATTTTCTTCTTCCCGACCGGGACGGGAATTATATCCAACCATCCGGGAACATATTCCTCAGCGAGCCTAAAACAACCGGTAAACACACACAAGGTTGGAACTAGAGCGACGATAACAGCCGTATCCATGTGACTAAAATTACCGCTATAGTGCGTATATAACGCAACAACATAGGTTAAGGGCAATCCTGTCATAATGATTCTGCCGAAAAACCCTCTGTTCGAATAAACGTATCGGATAATATGTAAAAAGCTCAAGGCCATGCCGGCAACAAGAGAGATTGTGAAAGAAATCAGCGTCTGTTTCATCGCGAGTGTAATAATATTTCCATTCAACACATCGTTTGTTGCTCTGTAATTTTCTATATATATTTCAGCGTATTTTTTCCCTACATCCGTGGAGGCAAATACAATCCACAAATACTTTGAAAAACACAAAAGACATGCATAAACAATCATCGTAAAGCAGATCAGCAACAGAACTTCCGTTAAAATGCCAAGCCACTTTCGAAAGTAATTTTGAAACATTTCTTTTCCTGTTCGTTCTTAATCTTGATTTGAATCAAACAAACTTTTCTCGTCAAATTGTCTTTATGATGAATGATTATTTAGCATAAAATACATAATTTGAAAAACATTTGTAAGAAAACACGGGGCAATGAAATGGGATACCGCAATGAGTATTGGAGATGGGCTGATTTCCGTATACAACTTGGTGATGAGCATATATTACGGACAAAGTGACAATTTAAAAAAGTTGTGTTAAGGGATCAAAAACCTAAAAAGGAAACTCCATATGCAGGATGTCGATTTAATTATCACCGGATCGAAAGCGCTGCTGCTCGATGAAAAGAACACCTGTCTGAACAATGCGGCTCTGGCGATCAACGGTGATAAAATTATTGCCGTCGATGACTCGAAAAAAATATTAAACCAATTCGAAGCGAAAAAAATTGTCGAAGCCGGGAATTCTCTGATCATGCCCGGTTTCGTCAATTGCCATACGCACGCGGCCATGACCTGTTTCCGCGGCATTGCCGACGATCTGGAATTGATGGACTGGCTCAATAATTATATTTTCCCCGCCGAAGCCAAAAATGTGAACAAGGAACTGGCGTACTGGGGATCGCTGCTCGGCGCCGCCGAAATGATCAAATCCGGCACGACCACTTTTTGCGATATGTATATTTTTGAGGATGAAACGGCGCGCGCTGCCCAAGAAGCCGGTATCCGCTGTCTTGTTGGTGAAGTGCTTTTCGATTTTCCTTCTCCCAACTTCAAGACACCCGGCGAAGGCGTTGCCTATACGAAAATGCTGATTGAAAAATGGCAGGATGATCCCCTGGTCAACATCATGATCGAACCGCATGCGCTTTACACCTGCTCCAAACCATTACTTACAGATGTCAAAAAACTATCCAGAGAATTTAACGTGCCCATCGGACTGCATCTGCTCGAAAACGCCGCCGAGAAAAAACAGCTCGAAGAAAAATTCGGTAAGGGAGCCGTTTCTTTCCTGAAAGACATCGATTATCTCAATGAGCTGCTCACTGCGTTTCATTGCGTTTATTTTTCAGAAGATGATATGAAGATGTTCGCCGATCACGGCTGCAAGATCTCCCACAATCCGGCCAGCAACATGAAACTCGCCAGCGGTGTGGCTCCGGTGCCGGAAATGCTCAAAGCCGGCGTGACGGTGGGATTGGGAACCGACGGCTGTGCCAGTAACAATAACATGGACATGATCAAAGAAATGGGAACGGCCGCCAAACTCCACAAAGTCGCAAGGCTCGACCCGACCGTGATGGACGCGCAAACGGTTGTGCGCATGGCCACCATCGAAGGCGCAAAGGCTTTGGGCATGGAAAAGAAAATCGGATCTCTGGAACCCGGCAAAAAAGCCGACATAATTGTCATCGGCCTGAACGAACCGCACCTGACGCCGCTTTATTGTGAATATTCACATCTCGTCTACGCAGCCAGCGGCGCCGACGTAGACACCGTCATCATCAACGGCAAGGTTGTCATGGAAAACCGAAATCTACTGACCATCAATGAACAAGACGTGATGCAAAAGGTGAGAGAAATCGCCGTGAAGGTGAAAGAAAGTTTGAAAAAATAATCGAGATTAAATCTCAAGTATTTTGTCGTTTCAAGTTAGGCAAAAATATTTAGTATGCTGTACCCGTTTTTAACAGCTTTCACAAGAATTCCAGGCCAATACCTACACTAATTTAATAAACCTCGTCATGACTGCCAATATCAATGGGAATGATTTTATCATCCTGAATGATAAAAAATATTTCGATGCGGCAAGAAATATTGATGGAAACGGAATACAACTCAGATAGTTTTCCACGCAAGCGATGTAATCTTAACGAAGGATGGTAGGGATTAATTTCCAGCAGTTTTAACGTCTTCTCGTACTGAGATATTAAATCGGGATGTTTTTTGATGAATTTCTTCGCTCGTTTAAGATAACTGTCGGTGTATAAGATTTCAGCCACGAGTTATTCTCTTGATGTGTTTTTCCACTGACTCTTTGACGAATTTTCCCGCTTTAAAGTCCCTCTTCGATTCCAACAACGCCGCTTCCAGCTCACATTCCCGGAGATAATTATATTTTTCAATAGGTAGAACGACAAATTTATTTTTCCCGCGAACGGTGATGATGACTTCCGTTCCATCGGCGGTTTCATCGTTGAGGATGGTTACGCCCTTTGTTTTTAGTTCATTGGCTGTAATTGTCTGTGCCATTTTCAATAACCTTTATTTTAGTGCTATTAATAGTACTATAAGTAGACTTATTTGTCAACCGTTTCCTGGATATCGGCCTTCTACCGGTATGACAAAGGAAATCTATTTCAAAGACTTCTCTATTCGTATTCTTCCAGATACCCCTCAATGTAGGAGCGGGTGCGTTCTTTGGAATCAAATATTCCGAAATGTCCCTCGCAGAGAATATCCGCGTTGAGATCCAGCAATTTCCGCATGGATTTTTTCCAGATATCGATGTCGGAGTCGAAATCCTTGTGAAACGGTCCGTGGATATCCTGTCCGAAAAGAACCCTCTTGCCCGCTCTGTCCAGATAAAGAGCAATGGAACCGGGCGTATGGCCGGGTGTATGCAGGCAGTGCAATGCTCCACCGCCGAAAGTTAATATTTCGTGATCCCCTTTGAGCTTCCGGTCAACGGACGTCGGCGGAAAAGTCGTGCCGTACCAGTTGGCTGCTGTTTTGCGGGAATCGCCTTTTTCCACGGCCGGGGCATCAAGCTCATGAATCAGAATTTTGGCGCCGTATTGCTTTTTAAAAAAAGGCGCCGACCCGATGTGGTCAATGTGGCAATGCGTCAGTATCAAATGAGAAATGTCGGAAGGATTCAGGCCGAGCATTTCGATGTTGCGGACAATTTGAGAAGAACTCCTGCCTGCCCCCGAATCGATCAGGACCAGGTCACCGCTAAAATCGATCAGATAAATCGCCGCATCATCGGCGGATGTCATTCCTGCGCCACCGATTAAATAAACGTCTTGGATGATTTCTTCCGAATTTTTTCTCATGGACTGTTTATGGCTGGAATGTACCGATGATATTGTTGATATCTTTTATCTTATTCTCTGCCAGATAATTTTTCATCCCTTCGATAACCTCCATCGTAACAAGGGGATTGACGAAGTTGGCCGTGCCGATCTGGACTGCTTTGGCGCCCAGAACCAGAAACTCGAGAGCATCCTCCGCCGTCATGATGCCGCCAATGCCGATCACAGGAATGGAAACTCTCTGTACAACCTGCCAGACCATCCGCAACGCCACCGGCTTGATGGCCGGTCCGGACAAGCCGCCGGTGATGTTTTTCAGATGCGGTTTCCGGGTTTTCAAATCGACGGACATTCCCGTCAGCGTGTTGATCAGCGATACGGCATCCGCGCCCGCTTTTTCCACCGCTTCGGCGATGGTCGCTATATCCGTCACATTGGGCGTAAGTTTCACAATCACGGGCAGAGACGTTTCCTCCCTGACCGCGCGCGTCACCCGGGCGGCGATTTTCGGATCAGAACCGAAACTTAATCCGCCGTTTTTCACATTGGGGCAGGAAATATTGACTTCCAGCGCATGAACGCCCTTGACCGAACTGAGTTTGCGGGCAACCTTTTTATAATCATCGTACGTTTCGCCGTAGATATTGGCGATGACCTTCGTATCGTATTGTCGCAGGAAAGGCATTTTCTCTTCAATGAAAGCGTCGACGCCGATGTTCTGCAACCCCACGGCATTGAGCATCCCGCCGGTGGTTTCCATGATGCGCGGCGGCGGATTTCCCAGCCGGGGTTTAAAGGATAGTCCCTTGACAACAATGGCGCCCAGCTTGTTCAAATCAACATAACCGGCATATTCTTCCCCATACCCGAAGGTACCCGAAGCCGTCATTACGGGATTGTTCAGTTTCAGTCGTCCGAGGCTGACGGCTATTTTCGGAGATGGTGTTGTGTTTTTGTTCGTCATCACATTTCATCCCAGATAATATCGGATAAATGAAAAACCGGCCCGTCGGCACATACCCGCTTGTAAGTCATTGCACCCGCCTGATCCTTTATCGCCACCGCGCAGCCCATGCAGGCTCCGGTCCCGCAGGCCATCCGTTCTTCCAGTGACACCTGACAATCGAATTTACTCTTGTGCAATATCGTTGCCAGCGCTTTGAGCATTTCCCGGGGACCACAGGCATAAAAGGACGTCTTTTCCGGTATAAATTTCTTCAAGTCTTTTTGAAAATGCTGCGTGACAAAACCTTTATTGCCCAGCGTTCCGTCGTCGGTGCAGACGCTGACATCGCGGCATATTCCGCGCACTTTATCCAGGCCGACAACGGCGTCTTTATTCTGAAATCCCGTATACATCATCGTTACCGCTGAAGCATGACGGGCCGTCTGCCGTAAACTTTCCATCAGCATCGATAGCGGCGCAATGCCGATTCCTCCGGATATCAAAACGATGTGCTCGTTGACGTTTGCCGTATCAAATCCGTTGCCCAGCGGCCCGTTGATTTCCAGGTAAGAGCCTTCAATCAGGCCCGCCATCACCTGCGTTCCCTTGCCCACGACCCGATAGAGCAGTTCAAGAGTGCAGTGATTTGTCTCGCGTGTAAAAGCATAAACACTGATGGGACGGGACAGAAAAGGATCATTCAATCCGGCGATCCGCACCATTACAAACTGACCCGGCAGCGGATTTTCAAATAACGGTGATGTCCGCACCTTCATGAGAAAGCAGTCTTCCTGAATCTCGTCGTTCGCGATGATTTCTCCGATATAAATATTTCCGGCCATCTTCAGCGCAATCCCCTTATTCGTTGACAGGATTAATATCCGCCCACATGATCAGAGCGTCTTCATGGGTGTCCGAATAATAAAGCGGTCGGACTCCTTTTACTACAAAACCGCACTTCCGGTAAAGCTTTATTGCTTCGACATTCGACGCTCTGACTTCCAGCGTCTGAAATATCATTTCATTTTCACCGGCAATATTATTCATCGCTTCCATCAGACGGGAGGCGATTCCCTGTTCCCGGTATTCCTTCCTGACCGCCAGATTGTGCAAATGCGCTTCATCGATAATCAACCAGAAAACGATATAGCCGACAACAAGGGTTTTACCATCGGACTGGACTCTCGCGCAAAGGCAGCGGGATTGTTCTAAACTCAGTTCCCTTTTAAACATATTCGCCGTCCAGGGCGAAAGAAAAGATTCCCGCTCGATGGCCATGATCTCCGGCAGGTCGGTTTTTTTCATCCGATCGATGGTCAGCCGCAAGGCATCCTCTTTACAAGACATGGAAAAGTTCCCAAAGCAGTGACACAACCAAAAACACGGCGCAAACAATCGGAACGGTATTGCGCAGTTTCAGCATGTTAAAGGCCACGGCAATTCCCAGCAGAGGCAGAAAATAGTATGTGAAGGACAGAGCGTTCATGATGATCTCATTGAATTGAGGATATGCCCAGATCACGAGGGGAATTAAAATCGACTGCGCGACAAGAAGAAAAATCGCATAAGATAAAAATACCTTGATCAGGCCGAGATAACTTTTTCGTTCCAGAGCCCGGATGTTGTTTCCCTGCGCATCCTGCAGAGCCCGGTCCGAAAGGGTGTTGTTGGATTTGATGATCATCACATCGATCTGTTTAGCCAGACTGCCGCAGGGAATGGACAGAATGACGGCGAGCGCGATGATTTGCGGGGAAACATCTCCTGTCGCCGAACCGGCGATTAACGCGATGGAGGTGGCAACGACGGCGGTCATGGAATCGTTGGGAGGAATATAGGTTCCGATCGGCAGACGATCGATCCAGATCAGCTCAATCAGCGCGCCAATGACCAGACCGGCGTAAAGGTTGCCCAGAAACAGTCCCATCAGCGGAGCAATCACCACCGGACGGGAAATCATGGCCTGAATGAAAACACGATCCAGGCACAGCAGACTTCCGCAAAATGCAATTAAAATAATCTCAGAAAACAAATGAGCACCCGTCTTGATTTTGTCGCAGAACTGCCGATTTTAAAGCGGCGCTGCGAAGAAAACCGCCGCAAACGATTTCCGGACTGAAACGCCGCGCGAAGGATGCATGTGAATTTTTCACGGTCATACGCAATATGATTATTTCGAACGCCAGAAATCCTTCAGGGCCTCTTTAATATTGACAGCCCTTCCCTTCGGCACCCTCTGCAGTTCGACGAAAACACCCGTCTCCTTCAGCAGATTTTCCAGACCGGTAATTTCCTCATCGCACAGGAAAACCGATGACGAACAACAAACCTTGTATTCATTGTTATAAACATTGCCGATGTTCAACCGGTCGAATCGAAAACCAAGATCAAAAGCCCTGCATGCGTCCGCAATATTGCTGAATAAAACTATCGTTTTCTTTCCTCTTCCGTGAGAGAAAGTATAGTTCTGAACAAAATCATCCAGGGAAGTAATAACCACTTCGATATCGCTGGGCACCGCCATTCTGATCACGGTATCGAGAAAAGGGTCAGCGGCCACTTTATCGTTAACGACAATGATACACTTTGCGTTAACAAAAGGCACCCAGGCCTCCAATATCTGGCCGTGAACCAGTCTGCTGTCGACACGCACCAGAACTATATTCAGATCATTTGCCAAGCAACCACCTATCACGGGAACCGGCAGCTCCCTTCACGCCGGCGGCCTTTTGCGGTCAGCAGGCCGCTGTTTCAATTACCTGTTCGCTTTTTTGCTCAGAATTTCACTGGCCAGCATAATATTTTTTTCGCCGTAACTCTTCACCAGGCAGGCAAAATCGCGCAAAGTCATATCGTCTTTAGCGTCGGACAATTTGAGCATCATGGGCAAATTAACGCCGGTCAGCACCTCAACTTTGCCCTCCTTCATAAAAGACAGTGAAATATTGGACGGAGTGCCTCCGAAAAGATCGGTCAGGATCAATACGCCCCTGCCCTTATCCAGCTTTTTGATGGCATTGCTGATTTCTTTTTTCAGGTCTTCGACATCTTTTGTCTGATCGATGCAGATATGCATTATATTATCGAGCTGACCCTTGATCAGTTCGGCCGATTTTATCAGTTCATCCCCCAAATTGCCGTGCGTGGTAATAAGTGTGCCAAACATTATTAACCCCCCTTTTCAACGCATTAAAGCAATCATGACGCTCTTGCATTGCCTTCAAATATGAAGTGTTACGCTAATTGATTGCATCCTAATTGTCAAGGTTTATGGAAACATTTTTTAGCTGTTTTCAAGCGGTTTCGACCGGGGAATTTATTCCATGGCAAGTGAAACGTTTTCCGGAAAACAATCGTCGCGAATCGGTCAACACGAGAGAAATGTCCGGGGTAAGGCCTGGACGGTTTTATCCTGATCCGCGGTGAACTTATTCTTGTATTTCATCGGTAAAAATATAACGGCCCATCATATCGCCCAGTTCATTAATAAAATCTTCAGGTTTTATTTCATTGGAAACCGAGATGATATAATCGTGAAACACGGCCTGCACGGTTGCCCAGATAATGTGTACGCCGATTTTCGGATTCCGAACTCGCACACTGGCGAAATCACGGAATACAGCTTCCATGACGGACTCCATATACAGACCGAGTTCCCGGCGTTTCTGGATAATGGTCTCGGGTAAACCGATCTGGCTGATAAACAGTCGATTCTTCACCTTTTCATAACTCACCAGTTCCAGAGCAAGGTTAAGCAGAACCGGAATAATACTGCGATCAAAAGAACCCTGCTTGCGAATATCCTGATCCACCTGGTCTGTTATGGCTTTGATCTCCTTCTCGTATTTTTCCCACAAACCGTATAATATGGCCTCTTTGCCGGGGAAATAATTATAAAGCGTCCCTATCGAAACACCGGCTTTTTCAGCGATTTGATCCGTGGTCGCTTCCGTGTATCCTGTTGTAACAAACACATCGGTTGCCGCCTCATAGATAGCCGTCACGGTCTTGCGCGAGCGCTCCTGAGAAGGAATTTTTCGCGGTTCAAGTAATTCTTCTTTAGGCATAAAAAGTCCCTTTCGATTTCAGCATCAATGTATAAAATGATTTTTACTTTATAAAAAAACTTATTTTAACAGTCAAGCTGAAAAGGCCTTACACTCATTTTAAGATACTCTTTGATGCATGAGTCCATCTCGACCGGCCAGTGACTATCCCGTGGGGAAAATGATTATTTCAGGAGATTGCCGAGAATATTTTACGTGGTTTTCCTTCATTCAAGACCACATCGGTCATTTACTTTTTTCCATATCATTCAATTCCATTTTCAAAGACAGCAGCGCGAGCATATCTTTCAGCGATATGATGCCGGCCAGTTCGTCCCCCTGAACGACCAGGAGGCGACTGTTGCCCGTGCGATTCATCAAATCCAGGGCTTTATTGGCGTCTTCTTCCGGATCAATCGTGATCTCCGCGCTGCAGGGCAGAGCGATCGAGCCCACCGTATGCTGAGACCATTGATCACGCGGAATGGAGGCGACTTGTTTCAAAAAGATACAGCCGGTCAACCGTCCGAACGAAACAACCGGATACGCCTGAAAATGATATTTATAGACATAATCCCGGATGAAATCCTCCAGCGATATGGATCGCGGCACCGTGACGGGATTGGCAACCATCAGATCTTTTACCTTTTTGGCATGAAACAGGTTGCGCGCAAGAATCTGGCGGTAAGAGCTCTGCGCTGCGGCCCGGACAAACAGGCCGATCAGAAACCACCACAAACCGCCGACAAAATTTCCCTTAACAATGTAAATAATCCCCATGACGATCAGCATCAGGCCGAAACCGGAACCGATCCGGGACGCGATGTTCGTTGACCAGCGCAGATCTTTTTTCCACTTCCAGAGAGCGGAACGCAATATTCTTCCGCCGTCCAGGGGAAAAGCGGGAATCAGATTGAAAACGGCCAGAATGAGGTTAAGCCAGGACAAATAATTTAAAACGCCGGTGATGGTCACCGGCCAGCCGATGTTCAATCCCATTTTGTAAAGCAAAAAGAAAAAGGCCGCCAGCAGGAAACTGGAAACCGGACCGACCGCGGAAATCATGAATTCAGCCCTGGGGCTGTCCGGATCTTCTTCCATATGAGCGACACCGCCGAAAATGAACAGCGTTATCTCCTTCATGGATAAGCCATAGTGACGGGCGACGAGAGAGTGTGTCAGTTCGTGAATAATAATGGATAAAAAAAGCCCGACGGCGCCGGCGACTCCCATCCACCAGTAGGCGGATTGGGGAAGGTCCTTATAATATTCCGGGAAAAGACCGCTGGCCAGCGACCAGGTGATTAAAGCCGCCAAAATAAGCCAGCTCATATCGACTTTGATTTCAAATCCAAACACTGAAAAAAGACTTACCGGTTTTCCGAACATAAATTCTCCTCATATGATCTGTTTAATATCATATCGAAGAAGAGAGATGAAAATCAATCATTTTAACAACAAAACATCAATGATGATTTCATAAAGCCGGATTAGACGTATCGAGAAAGAATTTGACAACCCCTGATGATTTAAGTTACTTTTAATCACATTGTAACAGGTTTGCTCGTGCTGCCTGATGCAAACCGGATTTGTTATAAATATTTCATAAAACAGTTTCATCGTGAGGTCAGGCTATGAAAAAATATATAGTATTATCGATTTTGTTCTCCGTCTTTCTTTGTCAAACGGCCACGGCTGATTTCTATAAATGGATCGATGAAAAAGGAGAAATGCAAATCACTGATTATCCCCCGCCTGAAGATAAGGCTGCAAAAAACATCGAAATTCATGAAATCGGATCCGGAAATCCACCGAACGCTGAAACTGAGAATGACGCGGCGAAAGCCAAGAGCCAGAAGAAGCCGGATGTTGTGCTTTATACCAGAAACGACTGTAAAGACTGCGATAAGGCCAGGGATTTTTTAAATTCCAAGCAGGTTCCCTTCGTTGAATATAACATGGACACCGATGAAAATGCCGTCGCGAAAAGAAAAGAAGTGGACCAGGGCGATGAAGTGCCCTTCGCCATTATTAACAGAAATCAGGTCTATGGATTTTCGGAGACTGTTTATAACAAGGTCCTGCAAAAGCAACCTTGATTTAATTCAATGGAAACAGCAATTTTTTTCTATACCGGAACGGGAAATTCTTTCTGGACGGCAAAAAAGCTTTCCGCATTACTTCATGACGCTGAATCTGTTCCCATCGCGCTCTGCCACGGTGACCGTATTGTTACCGATGCGGAAAAAATCGGTTTCGTTTTTCCGGTTCACATCTGGGGACTTCCGTCGCCGGTGATTGATTTTCTAAATCGTCTGGAAATGAATCCGGAAAAATTTTATTTTGCCGTGGCGGTCAACGCCGGCCAGGTTGCCGCAACGCTGATCCAGTTGGAAAAGTTGCTGCAACAGAAACATGTCAAACTATCTTTAGGATTCTCGGTTTGCCTGCCCAGCAACTACATCCCCTGGGAAGGCGCTGAAACTTCGGCAAAGCAGCAAAAGAAATTCAGTGCTACGCTGGATAAAATCAACCGCATCGCCTCATCGGTCCGGACCCAAGAAGAAAAGCCGCCGGAAAGAGGTCCCCTCTGGCAGAATATTCTTTTTTCCGCCATCTACCGCATGACGTTTGAACGCGTTCCCCGAATGGACAAACCCTTCTATGCGGATGCAAAATGCACGAGTTGCGGAATCTGCGAGAAAATTTGTCCGGCGCAAAACATACAACTTGTTCGCGGGAAACCGGCATGGCAGCACCGTTGCGAACAGTGCTTTGCCTGTCTGCAATGGTGCCCGGAAGAAGCGATCCAATACGGCAAGGGTACCGTCAGAAGAAAACGCTACCGTCACCCGGAAATCACTCTGAAAGAGATGCCGGCCTGCGCTCCGGGGAAAAACAGATAAAATTCTTTTTGATTCAATGATTCTGAACGATTTATCTTAATCGACGACTTTTTCGATATACCGTTCCAGTATCTCACGGTTTGAGAATGTAATCAAAAAGAAACTGCTCGTTGATTTCCAGCGGTTTGAGGCTTTTCTCCACTTTCATGCTCATAATAGCGCCTTCCCAGCTGTTGAAAATGTAGTGCGCGGTTTTATCCGCATCAAGAGACCGTGAGAGATGCCCCGATGCCTGAGCCTCGCGCAGCACATCGGAAAAATACCTGACGATGGTATCAGCGGACTTTTTAAGCCTGGCCTGAAATACAGGACTTGTGTCTCCAAGCTCCTGAGCGAAGTTGCCGATCGGACATCCCAGAGTATATTGATTAGCCCGAAATGATTTATTGAACGATTTATACAGGCGTCGGATTCTTTCCAGAGGCGGAACGGATTTATCGTCCATAAATTTGGCAAAGATTTTATCATAGAATGCCATATAGTAATCAACAACCAGCAGACCGAAGTCCTCCTTGCTCTTAAAATAATTATAGAAAGAACCTTTGGGAAGCCCGGCCTTACCGAGAATCTCCTGAACGCCCGTGTCATTGTAGCCCTTCAGATGCATGAGCTCCGCACCAATGGCAATCAGTTCCTGTTTTTTATCCGTCTTCATAAAAATTCCTCACAAAAAAACGATGTTCATCACGGGTATGCCCCAGGGCAAGCCCTGGACTCTCATTACGCAGCAAGCTCTGTGGGGCATACCCTCCGCTGCGCGGGATTATTCCCAATCCTGATGCATCAGGATTGGATAGTTCGCCCAACAAATTTCAGTGTGCTGCGCTTCTGAAATTTGGGACTCACTGCGACTTACAAATTTCAATACTTTGTTTTTGAAATTTGAGTCTCACAATAAATAGACCGGTCTGATAATTTCTGTCAAGCTTTTTCCCCGCGACAATATTTTTAGAAAAAAAATACTTGACAAAATAAATAGACCGGTCTAATTTGCATGCCATGAAAAAGACAGAACTCGTTCCCGCTGAAACGGGAATGATGAGTCGATGGCTGAAGATATCATTCTTAATTTTAAAAAATACAAAACAAAAGAGGACTTGTCATGAAAACAAAAATCACCGAATTGTTTGGAATAAAATATCCGGTTATTCTTCCCGGCATGAGCTGGATCAGCGTGCCGGAACTTGTCGCTGCGGTCTCCAATGCCGGCGGCATCGGCTATCTCGCCACGGGACCTTTAAGCCCGGCAAAAACACGGCAGTCCATTAAACGCATCAGGGAGTTGACAGACAAGCCCTTCGGTGTGGGCGCAACGCTTCTGATGCCGGGCGCATATGAAAATGCGCTGGTCGCCATCGAGGAAAAAGTTCCGGTTCTCAACATATCTCTGGGCAAGGGCGGAGACCTGATGAAAAAAGTACACGCTTACGGAGGCAAGGTCATCTCCACGGTGACGACGGTCGAGCACGCGCTGGCTGCTCAAAATTCCGGCGCGGACGCCCTGCAGGTGACCGGATACGAAGCCGCCGCTCACGGCAGTCAGGTTACAACGCTGGTGCTCGTTCCGGCCATCGTGGATGCCGTCAAATTGCCGGTGGTGGCCATCGGCGGAATTGCCGACGGCCGAGGCATGGCGGCGGCCTTCGCCCTGGGCGCTGAGGGCGTGGGCATGGGCACACGACTCTCCATGACGAAGGAAAGTCCCGTTCATGCATCAGCCATGCAAAAGCAACTGGAATTAGGAATAGAAGATACCATTTACTCCAACCGGTTCGACGCGCTGTATTGCCGGATCATGAAAACACCTTCCGCCGAACAAGCCGTCAAAGACGGTCGCAATCTGATGAAAGGACTCATGGCGTCGTTCGACATCGCCAAATCACTGGATTTGTCCTGGATGAAACTGGCAACGTCGATTTTAGGCGGCTCGAAAGACGATAAATCGGGAAAACCAAAAGAAGCCGATGCCGCACCGAAACAGAAAAAACAAAAAACATCGTTATTTCAGAAGATGATGAAGGGTCCGCAAACGGGACTGAATCTCGCCCATATGGCTCAGGCTTATGTTTCCATTAAAAAAGCGACAGAAGAAGGCGATCTGGGAAAAGGCGTGTATGTTTCCGGTCAGGTTCAGGGCATTATCCACGATATTCCGACTGTGGCCGACGTCATCAACCGCACCGTCGAAGAATTTACAAAGATTCAAAAAGAAATGGCAGCCAAAGCAGGTTAAATGTCCTTTCGACCGTAGCCTATGTCATTTCGACCGAAGGGAGAAATCTTTGTCTAACTGTCATTCCGAACCGCCGCAGGCGTGTGAGGAATCCTGGATTTCTCGTCACAATGCTTCCCGAAATGATATGAAAGTAGTTTTGTTTGCCGTTGTTAATACTGTATTGGCTTTAAAGTAGTGATGTACTTCCTGCAAAGCTCCCGATAATAATTTATCCCCTCTTTCGCCATCAACTTCTGGTCATCAGAAACATCACGGGTGATTTTTGCCGGATTGCCCGCAACAACTTTGCCGGCGGGAATATGCATGCCTTTGGACACGACCGCGCCCACGGAAACAAAAACGTCTTCTTCGCAAACTGCGTTAAAAAGGATGATAGCCCCCATGCCGATCACGCATCTGGACTTGATGTGCGCGTCATGAAGAATCACGCCATGAGCCACAATGACATCCTGTTCAATAACGGCCCTTGATCCGGGAAAAACATGAATGACACTGTTGTCCTGAACATTCGAACGATCGCCGATGGTCACCGGCCCGAAATCGGCGCGGATAGAAACACCCGGCGCGATCAGGCATTCATGGCCGACTTCGATATCGCCAATCAAGGCAGCCTGCGGATGAACAAAAGAATCATCCGGCACACGCGGTCTTTTACCGTCAAATTCATAAAGCGCCATATAATTATTTCTCCTGTTTTTTAATATACAGGCAAAAGGGGTCAAGTCTTTGCTTGGCTCTTGTAGCCTAATCATTTTTATCGCATATTGCGTCAGGCCTTGAAATGATCGTTCTATTCACGTTAAAATCATGCCAGTGAAATACTGACGGAGCCGCCGCGGCCGAGGATGTCATGCAGGTGGACGTATCCCTTAAGTTCGTGTTTTTCATTGACCACGGCAAAGGAGGTGATTTCCCGTTTCTGCATCATTTCCATGGCCTGAGCCAGAGACATTTTTTCATCGATGGTTTTCGGATCGGGAGTCATGACGTCGTCAATGGATTTCCCTTCAAACGATATGCCTTTGCTGATCATACGGCGCACATCGCCGTCGGTGAGGATTCCCAGCAATTTATTTTTCTTGTCGGTAATCAAAACAAATCCGACATTTTTGCGGTTGATTTCTTCTATCGCCTTCTTCACGGAGCTTCCTGTCGAAACCTTGGGAATTTTCTTTCCCACGATCATGGCTTCGCCAACCTTTTCGCGCAATCTCGAACCAAGATTTCCTCCGGGATGGAATTTATAGAAATCCTTTTCATTGAACTGCTTTTCCGCGAGCAGCGCAATCGCCAGGGCATCGCCGATCGCCAGGGCTGCGGTGGAACTGGACGTGGGAACAAGATTGAACGGACAGGCCTCCTTTTCCACGGACACATCAATAACGATGTCGCTTGCCCTGGCCAGCGTTGAAGACAGGCCGCCGGTAAAAGCGATAATGGGAGCGCCGATATGGCGAACGGAAGTGATGACGGGCATCAGTTCTCTGGTTTCGCCGCTGTTGGAGATGGCCAGTAAGATATCTTCCCTGGTGACAATGCCCAGATCGCCGTGCAGACCCTCGACCGGGTGCAGGAATAACGCCGGCGTTCCGGTGCTGGTCAACGTCGCAACGATTTTTCTTCCGATCAGACCGGACTTGCCGATGCCGGTGATGATCACCCTTCCCTTGGATTTACAAATCAAGTTAACGGCTTGAGAAAAGTTACTGTCTACTCTATCTACTAATCGCAAAATGCTCTGTGCTTCAATTTTCAGAACGTTTTTCGCTCGGCTGATGATGTTTTGTTTTTTTGTCATTTTTCGCCTTCTATGCAAACATTGAATTCTGATCACGTTTCGGTCATGACGAGTCTTAACTAGCAAAAAAATCCCGACAAAACAAGGTTCAATTCAACCGGATTCGGTAAAAATCATTCGCCCGTCGCCGGAAATGTGCCGATATTGCGTTATTTTTTATGTTTATTGACCTGAAGACTTGTATCTGCTAAACAAGATTCACTTTAAACACGCGGATTTAACCTATGAAAGCCATTTTCATTTCCGATGCGCATTTACGAAAAGCCGGCGATGAACGATATAAGAAACTGCTAAATTTTTTTGATGCCGTTCAGGCAGGCCATGTGATGACGGCAGCCGATCCGGGCGCAAAATCCGACGGGAGAACGTTGATCGATCATCTTTACATTGCCGGAGACTTGTTTGATTTCTGGTTCTGTCCGAAAGAGAAAGTCAATCCGGAATTTGAACCCGTGATTGACAAATTAAAAGAGATGAAAAATTCCGGCATCGGCATTCACTTATGCGAAGGCAATCACGATTTTTTTATGAGAGATTATTTCGCCGATGTGCTGGGATTGGATATCGCCGAGGAATTCATGGAAGCCAGGCTGGATCATCTGAAGGTGTTGATCGCCCACGGCGACACTGCGGATAGCACCAATTCCAAATACCTGATGTTGCGTAAAATTCTGCGCAGCAACGTTTTTTACAACCTCCAGCGTTTGATCCCGGCGTCCGTCCGCTGGTCCCTGGCGGGGCTGTTTTCTACGGCCAGCAAGGAGCTCACGACGGAAGACGGCAACGCTCTGGTTAAAAAAATGGAGCCGTTCGCCCTGAACAAATTTCGTGACGGCTTTGATGCCGTTATTCTCGGCCACTGTCATGTGCCGGTCATCAATAGTTATGATGTGGACGGCCGGGAAAGAACGTTTGTAACCCTTGGCGACTGGATAACACATTATTCCTTTGTCTATTATGAGAATAATAATTTTGTTATCCATCGTTACCGGGGCTGATGACCCCAACCGAATTTAATTTAAGAAAGGATGACCATAATGAATTTTGGAGGAATTTATCCCGCGCACTCCCTGCGCGAAGCAACATTTGTCGTGGTGCCGGTTCCCTATGATCTGACGTCGACATATCAACCGGGAAGCCGCCGCGGACCGATAGCCATCATCGAGGCGTCCACCAACATGGAGCTCTATGATGAGGAATTGAAGAAAGAAACGTATCTGGCCGGAATTCACACGACGCTTCCGGTCGATGTTGACGCCCGCGGGCCGAAAAACATGATCGCTGCCGTGCGGAAAAAGATTTCCAAAATTGTCGCGCTGGATAAAATACCCGTCATGCTGGGCGGAGAACACAGCATCAGTCTGGGAGCGGTGCAGGCGCTGAAAGAAAAATATCCCGGACTTTCCGTTCTGCAACTGGACGCTCATGCCGATTTAAGAGACAGTTACCAGGGAAGCCCTTACAGCCATGCTTCCGTCGCCCGAAGAATTTCGGAGCTCTGCCCGCTCGTTCAGGTCGGCATCCGGAGCATGAGCAAGGAAGAAGGCGATTTTTTGCCGACCAGTGACGTGAAATCCTACAGCGCGGACTTTGTCGCGGAAAGAAAAGACTGGTGCGAGAAAATCTGCAGGGACATCAAAGGCGATATCTTTGTCACCATCGATCTGGATGTTTTCGATCCTTCCATCATGGCGTCCACCGGGACACCGGAACCGGGAGGTTTGTACTGGAGGGATGTGCTGCGCCTGCTTAAATCCGTTTCACGCACCTGCAAGATCCGCGGCTTCGACGTCGTGGAACTGGCTCCGATTTCCGGCAATATCGCGCCTGATTTCATGGCAGCCAAACTGATTTATCGCTTCATGGGTTATATCACTGCATGAAAATGTAAATCCGTGGAAAGCAATCAGGATATTAATAAAATAACTCCTTGACAAACAAGGGAGATAATGGTGTAAAGTCAACGTTTTTGTAATGTCGCGGGGTGGAGCAGTCCGGTAGCTCGTTGGGCTCATAACCCAAAGGTCAGAGGTTCGAATCCTCTCCCCGCTACCAATTAAATCAAGGGCTTAGCGAGTTTTCGTTAAACCCTTTTTCTTTCCGTGCTACCGTCCTGCTACCAGCATTTTTATTTTACCAATCCAAAAGGCGGATCGTGTCCGCCTTTTGGATTTGATATTATTTATTTTCTTTTTTACTGCCCGGTCATCCTCTTTACCATATCATTTTTAGAAAGACCGTCATATACAGACTTTCCTCCTTTAAGCTCTTTTTCAAGCAGTTTTTTTATCTCTTTACGCTCCTTTATCATATCAAACAATTTTTTATCATACTTTGGCCCGATAATGTTCATTGCTTCTAATTTTTTTCTCTGAGTATCGGGAAGTTTATCTATACGGCTAATTATTTTTATGAGCTTGTCCTGTAACTTCATTTCCTTTTTTAGTGCGTTTAATACTTCAGCATTCATTTTATTACCTCCCTTTCTTTTTTTTAATTAACAGGGCCAGTTAATCCGGCCCTTGTTCGTGGTCTGCTACGTCGCCGCTTCTGCCTTTTTGGGCACGATATACGCTGCTATTATCTGTCCTTTTTCCAACGGCCAACAAGATTTTGCGCAATCCAGTTTTATGGTTCCGATCTGCCCGTTAATCGTGTCACAAATATAGCTTATCTGTTCTTCGGCCTCTTCGATCAAGTGATCCAGTAAAAAATAAATTGCGGGTGGCTCATCTTCATTGTTTAAAATGTCTTTAAGGTTAGAGAGCGGATAAAGGCTTTGGTGTAGAAGATCAACCAAATGCTCCGGGTAAATCTTCAAAGTTTCTACATGATCTACACCTTCCCGTTCAACCTCATAACACCTCTGTATGCCGTCATCCGCCTGTCTTGTCACTTTGGTTTTACGCCCCGTCCGATCGTACAACACTGCGTCTTTTTTTTCTTCTTCATTCTTCATAGTTCAATCCTCCATAAAATAAAAGAGGTCATGGAACGCTTAAGGCTCTATTAAAGCCTTCCGGCCCTTACGGGTGACGGATTCCATGACCAGATTTAAGTTTATACCACAAACAAAAATAGACAACTAACGGGTGTCCTTTCCGTAATAGATTATAAGCTTTTTCAGAATAGCGCTTTTTTAAAGAAAATCAAGTTTAATTTTAAAACGCTATTCGTTTTTTTATTTGCTCTTTTGTCAGGCCATCATATACGGATTTTGCCTGATCCTTGAAAGCCTCTGAATATTTCTTTGTCATATGTTTTATCTTTTTGCTGATGATTCTGTGATCGACATTAAACATTGTAGCCACTTCCATTTGACTGAACCCGAAAACATGAACCAGTAAAAATATTTTTTGATCGTCGGTAAATCTCTGTGGTTTCATTGCTTTGATTCCCTCCTTCCGTGCATCCAATGTCTTTATGATTTTATCCAGCCTTTCAACTGCATTTTTATACATGCAAACGATAGTGTTTTCTTTCACTCCATAACGTTCGGCTAATATCTTACAGGGCACCTTATTAAAGAAACGCTCAACAAAAACCTTTGTTTGTGTAAAGCTCATATCCCCGCTACTCCACGGTATAACATCTGATTCCGATATTTGGTCTTGCTGTTTGTCTGTCAATTCACAAAAATGCCGTTCTTTGGCATTGCCCGGAAAAACGATGATAGCATCTGAAAAATGCTTTTCCATGACGTGATTATCCTTCCACAAGATTTTATTAACGGCCTCACATGGTTTTTTGCATTGATCCCGTTTATCACATTCGTTGCATGTCATAGGAATGCCCTCTTTATAGAACTTTCGGTTCTGATAAACGGTTCATATTCTCAAGCTGTCTGACTTCATCAACGGTTAGGAATCCGGCCTCAATGGCGATTTTATACGACTCATAGCGGGTCTTTGTATCCGCTCGCAAGAAACCCTGTGTTAAGTGCTCAATAAGATATTTTTCTTTTTCTTTTTGCGTCAAAAGACTTTTGGCCATTGCCTGTTCGATCCGGGAAAGCCACGGCTGCAAGGTATGCGTTAAAAAACTGCGGTTCTGTTCGGTCACATTGGAATAGGTGCTGCGTTCATAGTCCATAACTAAATTTAACGGCACCCGGTAAACGCGGGCAATTTCCACAACTGAAAATTTCTGTGATTCGATAAGCTGGGAATCCTGCGGAGACACACCGACGGATTGCCATTTAAGGTCATTATCCATTATAGCCACCCGGTGATGCTTCCCTTTTCCTGAATGCCCCGTTGACCATGCGTTTCTTAAATCCGCCTTGCTCTGTGTATTTAAAGCGTTCGGCGTTGATAAGATTCCGCCCGGTGAAGCATCATTCTTGAAATAGCTGCTTGAATATTCCTGAACAGCTTTACTGTATCCAAAAGAATCTTTAAGCAGCGTCAAAGGTGAATAGCCGATAATGCCGTCGGTAGATAAGCCCCGGATATGCAGAATGTCCGCCATGCTGTAAGTTTTCTCGGTGCCGTCATTTTGATGTTTATAAATCAATTCCCGGCCAGACAATTCCACGGTCACTTTATCAGGATGTAAAGGCCATAATGCCACTACTTCGCCATTGTCGCGCTCAATGAAGCAATAGGCATTGCCTCGAAGGCATAAATGCCCGACAAGCAATTCTCGAAGCTCAAAAGAAGTCATTAACGGATTAGGTGCATCATGTAGAATGCTATACAGTGAAAAGCCTTTGGCCCGTTCTTTGTCTCCGTTGTCGAACCGTTCATAAGTAATCAGCGGTAAAGATGCTATGGCCTCGGTCAAGACTCTGATACAGGCATAAACCGCCGGTATCCCCAGCGCCACGGTTTCATTGATATGAATGCCGCTGGATGTGTCGCGGCCCTCGAAGGCGTCTAAATTCGCCCAGGAAGCCGCTCTTTTCTTAAAAAATGGAAAGTTCATGTTTTTATCCTTATGGTTAAGGCAGCCCCGAAGGGCCGCCTATGTTAAATGATTAACGTGTTGCCAGACCGACACACCATGACAAACTATTGCCATTTTTCGGGGTAATAGCCGCATTCCAAGTTCCTTGACCGTCAAATCGAAGCAAGGCCCGGTAACTCATTAAATCCTGTGTCCAACCGGGGATATTAGACCTTTCAAGCTGAAGCCCTCGACGAATACCGATTGCATATTGAGATAAATCAACAAACATTATATCGTCGGCGTCTCCCAGCGTCGGCATGTGACTTGTGAATATTACCGGACGGCCTAAAATTTTGAACTGTCCATTGCTTTCGGTCATTACCGGGACGTGTGCGCCAGCGGTTCCCATAGTTATTGAAAGTGAAAGCAACTGGGGGATAGTGTCATCATTAGCCAACCAGATTGCACGCTGCCGCCCCGCCGGATACATACGGGAAAACATCTTTGTTAAATTTGTATAAATTATAGTATCTGCGGTTTGTCCCGTTTCTTTGGCAACTGTGATCTTTGCCGGGTCGTTTCTAATTCCCAGTGGCTGTCCTGCTCCCGATCCGCCGATGAAATAAGCGTCCATGCCGTAACCGATGGAAGTTTTCATTGCACGGTCAAGCTGTGCCTCAAAGCCTTGCCCGTCTTCCCGAAGCTCGTTTGATATGTCAACAAAGATAGCGCCTTTTTTAGCCGCAAGCTGAATTACTCTAAGTTTGCCGGTCTGTTTATTCCCGGTGCCTTCCTCTGCTAAAAACTCCATAGCGAATCCGCCGAAGAGGGTGCCGCCTGTCTGATCCGCTGCATCCCAGCCGGGTACCTTGCGCGTAGCTGATTCCATCGGCCACACGGTCGCCCGCGGGCGGATGATTTCGGATTCGATATTGTCATCAAGCCACTGTGCGGCCAACGGTTCGGGCACGGAAAAACCACCAGCGGACGGCGTACCTTCTACCATAGACGCCCGGAAAGCTCTGATTTCCTCTTCATTGACTTCCAGTTTTCGCCCCTGATTGAACATGCCGGCATAAGTGCGGTCTTTAGCAGGGCCGCCGATTACTTCAATGATCGCACGTTCTTCTTTTTTAACGTCGGGAACAAAAGTTTTTAAATCTTTTTTCCCAGCTTCGGCCATATCCAGCGCCTCAAGTCTGCTGTCAAAAGCCCGGATTTCGCCCTTTAACTCTTCCATGCGTTCGACATTTTCGCCGCTCTTTGCCAGTTCTGCCAGTTCTTCAACTGCTGCCTTTTTACTTTTCAATAAATCGTTTCTGTCCATTTTCTTAATTTCTCCTTTTTGGTTAATTGATCGGTTTATTCCGACTGTGTTGTCTGCTGGGGCCGCTACAAGTGAGCACTCGTAAGGCATCCACTTTGTGGCAATGTAGCCCCGCTTTGTTTTCTGCTTTTCTGTGATTTGATAACCGATTGACAGATTTCTAAGAATGCCGTCTTGAATGTCCCGCCATAAAGACTCCTGATTTGCTGAAAGTCTTATGGTGCCTCTCAACTTTCCGTCTGCTACTGCCAACCCTTCCACGACGCCCACCGGCAAAGCTGTGTTGTTATGACTGCAAAGCAGGGGAAGGGGCGCCCGGCTTAGGTCAACCGCTCCTGGCTTATGGGAAAGCACTTCTTCACCGTCATAACGCTTCACCGGGGTTTCACTCGATAGACTTGCTTGAACTGTGCGTGTCTCCGCCCGGATGCTGCCGACATCAATTTCAAAACTTCTTTTTTCCATTTATCCTCCTTTGTAACCGCTGGTTACTTTTGATTGCAGGCAACAAAAAAGGCACGTCGATGTGTCGGCACCGACATGCCTTAATTTGCTTTAGTGATGGATAGCTAGTCCGCCACTGCCTGATTGTTAATGTCTCCCATTGGGAGACAAATATTTAAAACATCATATCCAACAAATTGTTGGAGTAATTTCCTTCTTTCGGTTCCTTAATGATCCATCAAGTGCCATGATCGTACTTACAACCATGTCAATTTTTTCCCGGCTCAATTTCTTTGACGGTTTCACATTTCCGGCGGCGTCTGTTTCTGCAATCACATTTGAAAAACACCATTTCAGTGCCGGATTATCCGGAAAGACTATCTTTCGAGCTAAAATCAATTTTTCCATTTCTTTGGAAGGCGGAGACATCGAAGCAAAGCCTTGACCAAATTCTATAACTGTCAGGTTCATGTCTTCTAAATCTTTTATGATCTTTGTAGCGCCCCAGCGGTCAAATAAAATTCCCTTCAATAAGAATTGTTTTGAAATAGCTTCTATTCGTTTCAAAATATAACTGTAATCAACAACGCTGCCCGGTGTAGCTTCTATATGTCCCTGCTTATGCCAAAGGTCATAAGGTACCCGATCAGCCTTAGAACGGGTTTTTATCGCATTTAAGGGGCACCACGCATAATGAAGAGTATAAAAAGGTTCATTTTCTTCTAGTGGTGCAAAACATAGTGACAAGGCGCTTAAATCCTGCGTAGATGATAGGTCAAGGCCCGCGTAACATTCACGGCCCGATAAATCCGGCATTTCATCGATGCACGCCTCAAAGTCATTCGATGAAATCCATTTTGCAACCGGATCAACACGCATATTCAGGTATAAATTTTTAAAGACTGATTCTTTTGCCGGTATCTTTTTTGCTTGCTCTGCAAATATCCGCATTTCTTCCAGTGATCGGAAATCATCAAGCGCCGGGTTACAATCAAACCAGAGTTTTTCATCCCACGGATCACAGTCATCCGGGGCCGCATAGATACAGCCGTAAAAAGTGGGATCATCCGGCAAGGTGCCGTCTTTTATTTTCAAGGCATAGTCAACAAGTTCACTCATAATATGGTTAGGGTCGGCGCTCTGGGTGCTGATAACAATCATTAAAGGTTCTTTACGGGCGCCGGTTCCTGTAACTAAGTTGTCGTAAAGTTCCCGGTCATTGCTTTGGGCAAGCTCATCATAGACCATGAAAGATGGGCTCAAACCGTGCGCTTTCCGTCCATCGGATGTCATTGCCCGGTAAACACTGCCTGTTACTGTGTCGCTAATCGTTTTATGAAAAGATTGAATATGACATCTTGATTCAAATTCCGGCACTCTCAAAATCATTGCTTCCATTTCCCGATAGATAATTGAAGCTTGTTCCCGGTCGCTTGCTGCTGAAAATATTTGCCCTCTGGGTTCGGATTCCGGTCCCAAAAGGTGACACAATGCCAGTGCCGCCGCTAAAGCAGTTTTTCCGTTTTTTCGGGGAAGGGTGACAAGGGCCGTTCTGATAATTCGTAATCCGTCGGCATCGGTCGCATAAATAGCCCTTACAATGTCTTTTTGCCACGGTCGAAGCTTTAACTTATGCCCAGCATGAATTCCGGCTGTAATCGGCAAAAATTCACAAAAGGCAATTACTTTTTCCGCACGGGTAAGCTTTTTCTTTTCCCACGGCAAACATTTTGCCCGACTTGCCCGTCTGGGTTTAATTGCTTTGCTTGCCGGTGATTGAATGCCACGTCTTCCCATTTAATAAGTCTCCGTCCGACTACCAGCGCGGTTATCTTTCCTAGATTTCCGATGATTTTTTGCCTTTGCAGTTTTGATCCCGTGACACTTCCAACATAATGACATGGCGTTTGATTCGTCTGTCAATGCTCCGCCGTCCTTAATTTCAATGATATGATCCACCATATCAGCTTTAATCAATCGGCCTTCACGTTCGCACTGTTCGCATAAGGGGTGATTTGTTAAATACCACGCTCTAAACCTTCGCCATACAGGGGATAAATAAAAGGGGTCAGTCTCTTTCAGTGCTGCTGCCGGTTTATGTTCAGCACAATAAGCGCCATAAACAGCAAGGTTAGAACACGGGAAGGCAGCACAATATTTTTTCGATTTATTTGTCATAATCTATTCCTTCCAATCACTGACTGGAATAAACTTCGCACCATTGGCAAGTTTATATTGTCGGTACATTCCACGCGGATTCGTATTTTTGCGCCATGCTTTCGCATCAACTATTTTGACTTGATTAATTTTCTTGTCATGCAGATAGTCAAGACTAAGATACAGCCGCGCTTTTTCCTTTGAGAAGTCACCGCCCCGGCCATTGTCGCGGCCTTCCGATTTCTGCAAGGCAATGATACAGATTCCATCTTTTAGTTTCTTATGGATTTCTTGAATGTATTGCGCAACCTTCCAAAAGTCTGTTGTCACTTCCAGAAAATCGACAATAAAGATTTTCTTTTCCGGAGTGATTAAATCGGCAAAGTTAGACGACCTATGATATGCTCGAAACTTCCAATCTGAAAGCGGCGTTCCAAAGAGTTCAAGCCGTTTCCGAAATTCAGTGTCACCCATTTCAGAATTGAGATAAACAATTTCATGTTGTGGATTGTCTTTTACTATATTTAAAAGGAAAGCAGTTTTCCCGGCGCTTTTACTTCCGGCAACCATTATAATATTTCCCGGATAAAGTATGCAGTAATCAGAAACACCCATCGGTATATTGATTTTAAATTCACCTGTGGGCGCTGTCAGGAAATTTACGGGTTCAATATCGGTTTCAATTTTACGGTAACAGCCGTCTTTATTGCCGTGTTTTTCAATGATTCCTTCTTTCTTCAATCGTAAAAGATTTAAGACAACATTCTTCTTTTCCTGTCGTGAAGTCACTTGAAGTCGGTTGAAGACATCTGAAGTCAGAAAGAAGCCATTTGAAGTCACTACAAAATCTCTGACCTCTTGTGAAAAGTTTATTTCTCGCTTCTCCGCACGCTGTAAAGCACTTTGTATTTTTGTTTCTATCCATTTTTGATCCGGGGTTTCACCCCATGAAATAATAAGATGTTCAAGCACTTGCACGATTTCATGTTCCGGCATCCCACCTTTTGTCAGGATATTTGCAATATGAAAAAGATCGTTATCACGCCTTCCATTCTCAAACATTTTGAAGTCACTTGAAGTCACTTGAAGCCGTTTGAAGTCACTGACTTCAGTTTTGACTTCATCTCTATATATAGAATTATTTATATTATTATTTATTGCGCTTAGAAGCGCATTAGGCACCGGCGGCGGCTCGACGTCGGAAAGTGAAAGCCCATCCATCCAAATATAACCTTTATCGGATGGCGGCAAAATAGTACAGGAACCTTTTCCCCTGAAATCCAATCCGGGAAGAAAACGGACGGCACCCGACGGGCAATCTTCAGGTGCTTTGAAAATCATTTGCTGTCCGCCGCTTATTGTTTTGTAAGTGGGAACTAACAAGCTGTCTGGAATCAAATCGTCGGCACGCTCGCGCCCTTCGTCATCGTCAACATCAAGATTGACAATTCCAGAAACGTTTCCAGTGCAGCAACCGATTAAAGCATCCGGGTATTGTCTGAACTCTTGCAAGACCGTTTCTTTATCCGGCGCTTGCCGTTGCCGATCTTCCCAAGAGACAATAGGCTTTTTATGCCATTTGGTTTGCCCCGGTTCAGGTGGTATGGCCCGGAATGGTACAAGTGAGAATCCCCGGCGTGTATAATCCTGAACAGCTTCCAGTCTCGTCATTTGTTGTCATCCTGAATTGCTGCTAGCATCTTATCTGCAATCTCTTGCAATTTTGCCGTTTCCTCATCGTTGCTGCCGTTAGGAAAGACTGCCATCGGTTTTAATGTTTCAGGATCGAATTGAATTAGAATGAAGGGAATCATCGCGGCACCTCCGCGCTGTCGATTGTCAAAACCGGATTTTGAAAAAGATAGTCTTCGATGTCTTTGGGCCGGTAAATGGGTTTGCGCCCGCACATATAGAATTTTGGGCCGCGCTTTTGATTTCGCCAATTTGCAAGCGTGCCCTCTGATTTTGTTAATGCCGGATAACTTTCACAAACTTCTTTCGGACTTAACGCAATCTTAACCTGTCCCATAATGCACTCCTTTCTATAATTTGACTTCACCTATAGAAAAAGCCGAAATAAGAGAGGGGGTCTATTCCGTAGAAATAAAAAAACCCTGGACTAAGCCAGGGTAAAGTAAATTTTTTTCGTGTAAGTATTTATTAATTATTCTTGGTTATCATAAAGAATATTATCGTTGTATTCTGTATATTTGATATTCTTTTCTTTACCCGCAATTTCAAGATAAGCACTGCAAGGATACCAATCATTACCTCGATAACATTTCGCGCCATGTGGACACTTTGAGCATAGTTGAGTTGCGTCAGCTCTCTTTTCTTCCGAAATATATTTTGATTCTCGTGTGTACGGTATGCCAAATATTTTTTCGTAGGCCATGCACCACTGATCTTTGATTGTTGACAACGGCCGATTGACAATTTTTTTTATATCTTTGAATGTCAGTTTTCCCGGTTGTCTGCCGGCTTGCCCGTATAATTTCCATACTTCAAGAATTTCATCGACAGATGAAAGCCATTTAAGTCGTCTATTTGGAATTTTTTTTGAAAGTGCTTTTATTTTACTTAAATTATTAATCATGGGTAAATTTTCAAACTCTTTAAGAATAACATCTTTGTTTCGCCTTAAATCAATGCCTACCAACAAATAATTTGAAGGTTCGCCATTTGTAAGTTCTGTGAATATCTCCCGCGCGTGCTGGCATAGATAATCGAGATATTTTTTATTCCGGGTATCTTTGGACATATGAAAAATATCTTTACCCCCATCTATCATAACTTTGTATGCTACATCTATTCCAAAACGCTCAAAAGGATAAGTTGCGTTTGCTGCGGGTGGTATTTCGATTTTCGTAATCTTATCTTTTAGCTCTTTAACAAAGATTTCATCTTTTAAAATAACATCCCAAGAATCTTTATACTCTTTACTTCTTTGCCCTAAACGCATTGATAAATATGTAGTAAACTCATCACGCGCTTTTTCATTTTTTTCAACCAATTCCATAATATTTTTATATTCTTTTTTATTGCACTTAAGAAATTCAAGATTGGCCCTGTTCAATTCCTTAGTTTGGTCTTCTGGATGAATCTTTTTCTTCATATCTATCCCTCCGCCTGATTTTCTGATTATTTATTTTTCTTCAATGTCGATGCTACCGCGTTAACAGCCTCCCTCTTATGATCCGGGCTTAGGTGTGCATATCTCTCTGACATGGCAATTGACTTGTGACCCATAAGCTTTGCTATGGTATAGAGTGGCGTTCCTTGTATAGCCAGCCAGCTTGCAAATGTATGTCGAAGGGTATGGAACACAACCCGCTGCCGTGCATCTTCGATGCCGTCGTTAAATCCTAGCTTATTGACAATCTGTTGAAATGCGTTTGAGACCTCTTTTATTTTTCCACCGTCCTTGTTAGTAAAAAAATAAGCGTTCAAATCATCCGGCTTTCTTTTCTCCAATATCTTCTTTACGTCTTCAGTCATCGGCGCATAACGGGTCTCTGTGTTTTTTGTGTCTCTGAGAGCTGTAAGCTCATTTTGAAAATCAGCATCCTGACCTTTCAGATTAAAGATTTCTCCGGCCCTGGCTCCTGTATGTAATGAAATAAGGGCCATGTCGTGAAGCTTCGGATCCTCCAGCTCAATATATTCATTTTTCTTCTGATGATTTCGTTTTAATTCTTTTAACAGAATTTCCGATTCACTCACTGTCAAAAATCTATCGCGGGCATTTTTCACAATTGGCATAATACCCTTCTTTTCTCCGGGTCTCTTTTTCTTGACAGGATTTTCTCCGTTGTACCTAATGCCGGTAAGACTTCCATCAATAGCCTTGTTATACATTGCCCGGATTAGTGCAAGGCAATGTGCAATTGTCTTCGGTGACTTCCCGTCGTTTGTCATATCTCTTTTGAGACGTTCAAGATCAAGCAAAGTGATTTCATCAAGCCGCTTGTTGTCGAAGCGGGCCTTGAGATGTTTCTCATAGCGGCTCTTGTCTTCTATGCCGTTCCTGTTCTTGTTCTGTTCCGACCATTTAAGATATTTCTCTGCTAATTTCTGGAAGGTGACTGCAATTTTTTTCTGTTGTGGAAGTTCATCACCGTGTCGTTTTGAACGTATTCTTTCAGCAAGAACATCTGCTGCAAGCTGCGCTGTGTATCCTTCACTAAGCCACCCGACTTTTTCCCAGATTTTTTTCCCTTGAAATCGAAAAGTAATGTCGAAGGCAACATCTGGCTTACCCTTCCATGTTCGTTGTTCGGCAATCCGTTCATACACTCCGCGATATTTTGTCTTTTGTCTGCCCGCCATTTTTCCCCCTTTCAAGTAGGTAACTGGTAGCAAAAAAAATCACGATAAGCCCAAAGGTCAAAGATGAATAAAAAATTTCTTGCTACCACCCTGCTACCACCCTGAATCAAAATCGATGATTTTCGATTATCTCAAACCCAAAGGTTATCATTCGTAAGTAGTTTAAATGTTATAATAAATTATGTCAAGTGATTTGTGGTTAGAATGGTATCAAATATATATAAACGGGCTCATAACCCAAAGGTCGAAGGTTCGAATCCTTCCCCCGCTACCAAATTCCATCGCTTTCCACCTGTATTTTCCCGGAATCCAAACCGGTAATTGAAAAACGATTTGCTCCTTTTCACCGTCAAGATTGGCTTGACAGGGAAGCATACATTTTCTATAATTTTTCACGTATAAGATTAAAAAAATTTTAAATATTTACGGTGATTTAACGCTCAAGGGCAGGATCATTCAGACCGAAACAAATAAACACGTTGGCTACCTGCCGGTTATTTTAAATTTGTCACGATTGCATAATCATTATAAATTTTTTATAGAAAAGCGGTGCCGTGATGAACATCCGGGATAACGACAATAAGGAAACGGATAAATTCCTTTCGATCAAGCAATCGGATGATATCAAAAAGCTGTTCGTCCAGATGGTGCTGACCAGCAAGAACGTGTCGTTGTATCCTGAAGGCCACAGCATCAGTTCCAATTCCATCAAACAATTCCATGAAGCGTTGGATGCCCATATTCGCAAATATGGAGATATCCGGTTTGAATTCGAAAGGGATCGAGTTCTTTGTCAGAAAATCGAGGTCCAGACCGAACCCCCGGAAGAAGGATCTCTCACCTTCACGCTTTTCCGTGATGGAATAAGATGGCTGGAGTTTACGGAAGGGATTGATCTGGAAGAAATTCGCGAATTATTATCGATTGTTCAAAAATATTCCGTGCTGACAAAAGAACCGGAAGGCGATATTGTCACCGCTTTCTGGGAAGCCCGTTTTGATCATGTGTTTTATCAGGCCGATGATTTTGTTTCAGAACACACCGTCGACAAACTCGATCAGTCTTTAAGATCCGATACCATGCCGGCCGTTGATGAAGCGGGAGCGGGAGACTCTGCGCCGGAGGAAACAGCCGCGTTCGACAAAACAGTAACCGATGATGTTTCAACCGGCGGACCGGATTTTGATCAAGATTCTTTTTTGCTGACAACCAGTGAGCAAATCGCTCTCCAGGAAATGATTTCCCGCGAAGAAATGCTGCCCGCGACCGCACATTTGAACATGCTGCTAGATATGCTTCTCCAGCACAAAGAAGAAAAAGATTTCAACGTTATTCTGGAAGTCATCTCGGAAGAATTTGACGGTTCGATTCGTCGTCGTGATTTCGAGGCTGCTGTAATCATTCTCAACGGCCTTCGCAAGATTATGGACAGCGGACGGCTGAATTGTCCGCAGGCCGGCCCTTTAATCGAAACTTTCTACAACAACATTTCATCCGATACCAGGTGCCTGAAACCGCTGAAGGAAGCCTGGAGTTCCTTCAATTTCAGGCAAATTGAATTTCTCGGGCAGGTTTTCAAGCATCTTCATCCGCAAGCTCTTGATACGTTGATGCAGCTTTTGCTTTCCGGACAACCGTCGCAGTTGGAACAAATGACCCAGGACACGATTATTGTCCTTATTCAGCAGGACATGAATTCTCTCGATCCATTGATCACGACGGCGGATGAAAAAACGGCAGAGAAACTGGTTTTCTTCCTGTCGAAGCTGGATGCGGACATATCGTTGAATCATCTTATGAAACTGGCCCGCCATTTCTCTTCGTCGGTTCGTCGCCTGGCGATCAAGACAATCGTACAGTCCGGCAGTAATCAGGCGGCAAAAGTTTTTGAGTTTATCGACGACCCGGATGAATCGGTGCGCCGGGTCGTCCTGATGCACATGGGCAGGACACGGAATAATCTTGCGGAAGATTTTCTGCTGCAATACATTCAAAGCCGGAAACCAGGGACTATCGGCATTGAACATATCATGGAGTGCTTCGCCGCCTTGGGAAAATGCGGATCCGCACGTTCAATTCCCTTGCTCAGTCAAATCCTGCTGCAGCGGAAGTGGACGGGCGGCTTCAGAAAATCGGCATATCGTGAAGGCGCCGCGCAGGCCTTGATGGCTTTGAAAATACCGGAGGCCCGTCAAGTAATTGAAAAAGCGGGACACAGTTTGAATCCCGCTCTGCGCAGAATTGCGCGTAAAGCCGGCAAAGAACTTTTTCAAAAAAACAAAAAGGGACGATAGTCATGTCTGAACAAAGATCGATTCCGGAAAAATTGGGCCATGATTTTCTGAGAACCATGTATCACATGATCAGCGCGGTGCGGATGTATCAGGACAACAATCAGATTGTCCGTACCAGTGTCGACTCTTTTCAGAAAATACTCAATGAATTGACTGTCAAAAGCGATATCAGTCTGCGTTTGCATCGGAGCCGCTTTCATCTCGCAGGAGAAAAAATTCCCTACCGCAGAGACGCGGCGGTTATTGTTTACAATATGGCGGATTTTTTTTCGAAACGAGGCATCGGCAGCATCAATTTTCTGAAGTCTGCCCAAAATGCGCTGCCCGAAAATATCATGGCTTTTATGCGCTTGCTCAATGACACCATCAAACACGATCACCACATTGCCTGGCTGGATGAACAGTTGAATAAAAATGATTTTTCATGGGTGACGATTCTTCCGAAACAGGATGACGATGAAAGCGTGGAAAGCGGATCTCTCGAGGATAAAAAATTTGAGAAGGCGCGCAAAAATTATTTTCAGGCCATAGAAGCAGTCAAAGAAGTGGCCCATAAAGTATCCGAAGGTATGGTGGGAGTGCGCAGAGTTAGACGTTTGTCCCAGAATATCGTGGATATGGTCAAGCAGGATTCCGCCCTGTTGATCGGGCTGGCAACGCTCAGGGACTACGATGATTATACGTACGCTCACTCTGTCAATGTCGCCTTGCTCGCCACATGTCTGGGCAAACACATCGACTTGTCGGACATCGCCCTCGAGCATCTGACGATTTGCGGCCTTTTTCATGATTTGGGCAAGGTAGATGTTCCCAAAGAGATTCTCTTCAAACATGGAGAATTGACCAATGTGGAATGGGATATTGTTAAAACACATCCCGTCAAGGGCGTGAAAAAAATTCTTATGCTCAATACCAATCCCTCATTGAGATCAAAAATCATCCTCGGTCCTTTTGAACATCACCTGAATCTGGACATGACCGGTTATCCCGGCACCTTGTTTATCAACAACCTGAGTCTTATGGGCAAGATCATTCACATCGCCGACGTCTATGAAGCAATGACCAGCGAAAGAGTTTACCGGAAGAAGTCCTATACGCCCGACGAAGTGCTGAAATGGATGTGGACGGAAGCGGGAAAAAGCTTTGACACCATTCTCTTGAAGCGTTTCATTCACATGATGGGAGCTTATCCTATCGGTTCCGTCGTGGAGTTGAGCAACGGAGCTTTTGGACTGGTTATGGATTATCCCGAGGAAGCCGAGCGCAACCGGCCCCTGATTCTGCTTCTGGAAGACGACGGGAAAGGCGCCTGGCATAGCGGCAAAATGATTTATCTGGCCGATCAGGACATCCCGGATGGTCCGGATCGTTTGAATATCGTCAGAACAATCCTGCCGGATAAGCTGCACATTAAACCGGCGGAGTTTTTTCTGCACATAAAGTGACTTGGAGCGATTTTTTTGTTAAATTTTCCTAATAATTATGCTAGTGAATCACAATACCAAACATTATTCATGGAGGCGGATATTATGAAAAAAAGTGCTTTTTTTACCCTTCTACTCATTCTGACATTAACTCTCATTTGCTCATGTTCGAAGCCCTCTGAAAACGCTGACGACCTGACGAACGAGGCAAACCTTTTATGGGACGGCAAACAGTATACGGAACCGCAGAAGGCTGTAGAATATCTGAGCAAGGCCATTAAGCAGCAACCCGATTACGCCGACACCTATAATCAGCGGGGTGTTGCTTATAAAAATATCGGCAATAATCAGCTCGCGCTTGAAGATTTCAGCACGGCAATCCGCTTGCAGCCTGATTTCGTTCTGGCTTATTACAATCGCGCAACCGTGCACAATAATCTCGGCCAGTATAAAGAAGCCATTGACGACTGCGGTGAGGCCATTCGCCTCAAGCCCGATTTTGCCGAAGCATATAATATCCGAGGCATTAATCATAATAAGCTCAAAAACTACAAGATGGCCATCGACGATTTCAACAAGGCCATCAAGCTGGAGCCGAATAACGCCAATGCATATAACAATCGCGGTTTGGCTTATTTCATGCTGGAAAACAATACGCAGGGATGCAGCGATGTTAAAAAAGCATGCGAACTGGGATTTTGCAAAGCGCTGGACCTGATTAAAAGCCGAGGATACTGCCTCTAATCGGGCGCTGATCTGAATGTAAAAAATTAATCATGTGTTTGTCTGTATCCTTGATTCCTGTTGGTGCGCCGGTTGTCTATTGATGTAAAGCGTTTATCCGAAACATAACGAAGGATGTCATGATAAGTCTGGGTATTTTCAAACCGTTTAAAAAAACGCCGGCCATTAAAAATCTGGGCGTTAGACATTACCACATTTATTGTTCTCTGAGCAGACTCGCTCCGGGCGTGGACAATATTCATCTGGATGTCCGCATCAGCCCTCAAGTATACAGCAGCCTGAAGAAGACAACGTTTCTTTTGATGGTCAAACACAGCGGAACTGAATTTTTTTTCAAAGAATACAAAAAAGAGTTCTGTGAAGCGGAGAAAGATGCCTTAAGACGGATATGCAACGATATTTTGCTCGACGGAATCAATAAAGCAAAAACGGCCTCTGAAGTGCAGATTGACTTTCTGGCACAGACGGCGCTGGCAAAATTGTTTCTGGAAGAAGTCAAATTACAGTACAGAATACTGGTAGAACAAATTGAACCGCTTGTGAAAATGTATCAGCTGTCCGCCAAGCATGATCAGAGCGACGTTTTTGTCATTAAAGATAAATTGTCGGAAATAAAGCTTCACTACAATCAGATTACCCGGACGGTAGGCAAGGAACTTTTTGAGCTTCTCGCTGATGTGAACACGAGAAAACTCAGAGACATGCGTGAAACGCACTTCCCCTCCCGTGATATTTTGCCGAGTTTTTTTCTTACCAATCCCCTTTTGCACGTCGGCAATCCCAATGACGATTTCTTTCTGATTGAAGAATATGTGCTCATGGGCCAGCGCTCTGAAGACATTGACAACTACAAAAACGTCAAATTGATCATGCACGAACTGCTGGGTCAAATTGATTTGACGACCGAAGACAGCGTCAACAATCATGCGGACAATCACGAACGAAAGTTTCAGACAGTCGAGGGTCTTTTCGATGCCGACCATCAGGCTTTCGATGCATTAATCATGGAGCCCGATAATATAGAAAGAATGCTCGACTTTTTCGATTCGCGCGAACAATACGAAAAAGCCAAAAAAACAAAAGAAACGGAAAACGGCGTAAAAAAGCTGAAAGAACGGAAAGATGCCCAAAAAATTTTATTGAATCTTTTTTATCATCAATTCAGAGCTGCCGGTCTGATGCCGCAAATTGTCGCAAATTTCAAAATGAAACCTGTCTACGAAAAGTATTGTCCACCGTTGTCACCGAGGCAGGTCAGGGAGTTCCTGGTTAATTTCTGGAAAAGAACCTCCATGAGAACCAATCTCAAACGTCTGAAATCTCTGTATGGCGACCAGTTTAACTTCGGACCTCTTTTACAAACCGTCAAGGAAATTAAAGACTGTTCCGCGAAAGAAAAGAAGCAATATCTGATCATGTTTCTCCGGCAGTTTTCCAGATACTACCGTGATTTTTATAATTTCCACATTATCAAAGAAGCTATGGATTCCATCAATCTGGTCACGGAAGAAAAAATTATTTTACTGTCACGCGAAAATCACTCCCTTTTTGAATTTTTACTGCCGGATGAAAAAGTTAAAGAAGAAAAGCCGATTGCCAACCATGTCATTATTAAAGCCGATATCCGGGGTTCCATCACCATCAATCATACGATGAGAAAAATGGGACTGAATCCGGCATCGTATTTCAGCCTTAATTTCTTTGATCCGATTTCAGCAGTTCTGACCGAATACGGGGCGTCCAAAGTGTTTATTGAAGGAGATGCAATCATCTTATCCATATTTGAGAATGAAGATACGGTGGAAGGAAATTACAGCGTGGCCAGGGCATGCGGACTGGCAATCAGAATCCTGCAAATCGTTCAGAGCTACAATGAAAAAAACAAAGAGAATAATCTTCCGGTGCTGGAATTGGGAATCGGAATCTGCTACTCTCAGGATCCGCCCACCTTCCTGTTTGATGGTGATGCCAGAATCATGATTTCTCAAGCCATCAACCAGGCCGACCGACTGTCCAGCTGCGATAAATTACTTCGCAAAATATTCAAGAGCCATAACGACATTTTCAATTTGTTCGTTTTTGAAAATGAAGCGGACGATATCAGCGAAGCCGCGGGAGAAGATTCCACCTACCGCTACAATGTCAACGGCATTGAGCTTAACGAAGACGGATTCAACAAACTGATCAATGAAATCAATCTGCAAGTCTTCATCTTCCCCTCGGATACCGATGAAAATATAAAGTTGTACACGGGCAAAGTGCCGCTCGCCAATGGCAATTACCAGCGTATTGCCGTCCGGGAAGCTCCCATTCACAAATTGCAGCCGAGCGCACTGGACGCGACCGGAAAAATATCAAAAAAATACTATGAAGTCTGCACCCATCAGGACATCTACGATTTTACAGATAAACAATATTAAAATAATGCCCTGAATAAACGGGTGGTTCCTGACTGGCACAACGTTTAAATTGAAATGATACCGAGGAGCGCATAGCTGCGATCTGTCCTTCCTTATTTTTTCAGATTATTTAAAGATATTGCTATATTCAGTCGATTGGGATATTGATGGGAAAGCATGAAAACTACAGATAAAATAAGTTACCCAGGTTACTATTTACTGCTGATCATAGCCTTCCTGGCCGGTTTTGTCAGCCTGGCCTACGAAATCATTGCGACAAAGATTCTTTACTATTTTTTCAATGAAAGCACGATCACCACATCCAGCGTGATTTCCATTTTTCTCTTCGGAATAGGGTTGGGGAGTTTCATGTTCAGCAAGCTGGGGAAAAATATTGCCGATCCGAAAAAATTAGTCCTTGCGGCACAATTGCTGATCGCTGTTTATGCCGTCTTGATTTTCACGAACTACGATATCGTCCCTTCGGTTTTTAATTTTTTCTATCCTTTTTTCGGAGATGCGGGTGCCATGTTGCTCCTCAATAAACTGATCATCAGTTTTCTCTACCTCATCTTTCCGACTGTTTTGATGGGCATGGTGTTTCCGGCCGTTATGGTGATGGCCATTAACGACATGGACCAATTACCGGAAAAAATCGGAGTGATTTACGGTTTCGATCTGTTTGGAGCCGTTCTGGGAGCGCTGCTCAGCGGCTTTCTTTTCATCCCTTTCTTCGGAATCAAAGCGCTGATTTTTCTCGTGGTCACGATCAATTTCACGATAGGCCTTCTCATATACTTCCAGAAAAATAAAAAATTTTTTTTCCTGATTCTTTGCTTTGCCGTCATGTTACCCGGTTTCTACCTCATCATCAATCCCTTTAACGACAATGCGACAATTTATTCCGATCCTGAAAACAAGGGAAAATACATAGACCGGAACAATCTTCTTTTCAAAAACAAAAATCATTCAGAATATTTCCAGAAGGTTAAAGTCAAAGAAAAAGTTTTTTTCTCTCACTCTCCCTATGGCGAGTTGAGTGTTTTTGACGAAGTTTTCAACAAGGAACAGCACCGATATCTGTATATTGAAACGAGAATTCAATGTTCGACGGCGGGACTCAGGCAAAAAGAAGTCAGTGAAATTAATTTTGCCAATGTATCCATCGATGCTCTGAATAGAGACAACCTAAAAGTTTTAAATATCGGTTTGGGGTGCGGTTTTACCCTCAATGAGATAGCCCGACATCCCAAAGTCAAATCCGTTGACGTGGTGGAGATCAATCCGGTAATGCCGGAAGCCACAAAATGTTTCAATGAATTCACGAACAACGTGCTGGGAAATTCCAAAGTGCACATCATTTATAATGACGGTTATCAATATCTTCTGGGAACAGACAACAAATACGACTTGATCATTATGGATATTGAGCACCCTTCCGTGATTTATTCCAGCAATTTGTACACGCTCGAATTTTACAAGCTGGTCCGGAAATCCCTGAACGACGACGGAATATTTACCCAATGGTCATACCGGCCGATCGCTGACGCTCAGGTCATTAATTTTAATACGCTGAAAACAGTATTCCCCGATGTCGTCCCGAAAATATCCGGAGTTTTTAACGATCTCTATTACATTGCCGGAAACAAACATATTCCTCTGGACGGAAGAGAAAATCTTTTTTTAAATAAAATGCTAAGCAGTCACGACAAAAGACTTAATACGTTAAACAACCCTTATTTCGGAACGGAAATGATGTTGAGAGAAATGTTTAAAGCTAACTAGCATGACCCAAAAATAAATAAAAAGGAGATCCATATGCAAATGAACAAAGTAGCCGTCATGACCATTGTGTTGTTTATCATGGGAATGATGACTGGAGTTGCCAGCGGGGCCTCCATCGGATATATCGATGGACAGAAAGTTTTCTCAAGCTATGATAAGACCAAGAAAGCCCAGGAACAGTTCAAAAAGAAAGAGCAGGTTATCCAGGATGAAATAACCAAAAAACAAAAACAAATTGAACAGGAAAAGACCAAAGGCACGTCAGACGCAGACCTCAGAAAGCTGGTTGAAAAGTTTGAAAAAGAACTGGCGCCGAAGCAGAAAGATCTTATCGAATCGCAAAACAAAGTACGGAAGGAAATTCAGGGTGATATCGTCAAGGCAACGGAAGTCATTGCTAAAAAAATGGGAATTGAAATTGTTCTTGATAAACAGATTTTTGTTACCGGCGGCACTGATTTGACCGCTAAAGTCATCGAACAACTCAACAAAAAATAATATGATCGGCCATGCGTTAATGTTTTGAAGTCTCGGCATTTCATGCATAAAAAAAGGCGCTCCCGCAAGGGAAGCGCCTTTTTGTTTAAGGTTTAAATTACTTTCTTATTCACCCAGTTTTTCACTGGCAATTCTCATGCTGTAGAATGAACGATACACGAAAATAATCGCGATCACGAAGAAAGCGACAGCCAGACCGGTTTTTAAATTCTGATTGGTCATGGTCACCGCGATTTCCGTGGCCAGCAATCCGAACAGGGTCGTGAACTTGATGACCGGATTCAAAGAAACCGAAGAAGTGTCTTTGAAGGGATCGCCGACGGTGTCGCCGACAACGCTGGCTTCATGCAGCGGGGTGTTTTTCATCTTCAGATCGACTTCAACAATCTTCTTGGCGTTGTCCCAGCAACCGCCGGCATTGGCCATGAAGATCGCCTGGAACAGACCGAAGAAAGCGATACCGATCAGATAACCGATGAAGAAGTAGGGATTAAAGAACGCCAGAGCGAGGCACATGAAGAAGATCACGATGAAGATGTTGATCATACCCTTCTGAGCGTACTGGGTGCAGATCTGAACGACTTTTTTGGAATCTTCAATGGAAGCTTCCGCTTTATCCAGTTTGATATTCTTCTTGATGTACACAACGGCCTGATAAGCGCCGGTGGTGACGGCCTGCGTGGAAGCGCCGGTGAACCAGTAAATGACGCATCCGCCCATGATCAAGCCCAGGATAATTTCCGGCTGAACCAGAGACAGTTTGGCAATAACATTACCGAAGAGATGTTCGAGCAGAATGATGATGCCGAACACCATGGTGGTCGCGCCGACAACGGCGGTACCGATCAACACGGGCTTGGCCGTCGCTTTGAAGGTATTGCCTGCACCATCACCGGATTCCAGATAATGTTTGGCCAGCTCGAAATCAGGGGCAATGCCGTATTCTTTCTTCACGACGTCCTTCGTATCGGGACGGGTTTCGATCAGCGACAGTTCATAAATGGACTGGGCATTGTCGGAAACCGGTCCGAAACTGTCAACCGCGATGGTCACAGGGCCCATGCCGAGGAAACCGAAGGCCACCAGACCGAAAGCAAACACGGGAGCGGCAAACGTAAATTCCGGCGGCATCAATGCCATAACGGACGGGTTTTTTGATACGAAATAAGCAATAAACATCAAAATCATAATGGTCAAACCTTCCCAGAAAGCAGAGAAGTTACCGGCCACAAAACCGGACAGAATGTTCAGAGAAGCACCGCCCTGCTTGGAAGCATTAACCGTTTCTTCGCAGTGGCGTGAAGAGGTGCTGGTGAATACTTTGGTAAATTCCGGAATCACAGCGCCGGCGATGGTTCCGCAACTGATGATCACGGCCAGAGCCCACCAGAGACTTGTGTAAGGTTCAGCCAGGTCACCCAGCAGATAATAGCTGGCGGCAAACGTAATCGCGATGGCCACAATCGAGGTAATCCAGACCAGATTGGTCAACGGATGTTCAAAGTTAAATTCTTTCTTTCCAGAGAAAACGGCTTTGCTGATCATGTCGTTGACAAAGTAAGAAATAAGAGAAGTGATGATCATGAAAATTCTCATGGCGAAAATCCAGACAATCAATTTGCCGCCCATTTCGGGATTGCCGGCCAGAGCCAGAGCCAGGAAGGTCACCAGAGCAACACCGGTAACGCCGTAAGTTTCAAAACCGTCCGCCGTGGGGCCGACGCTGTCACCCGCGTTGTCACCGGTACAGTCGGCGATAACACCGGGGTTTTTCGGATCGTCTTCGGGAAGATGGAAAACGATTTTCATCAAGTCGGAACCGATGTCCGCAATCTTCGTGAAGATACCACCGCAGATACGCAGAGCGGAAGCGCCCAGCGATTCACCGATGGCAAAACCGATAAAGCAGGGGCCGACCAGTTCTTTGGGAATGTAAGCCAGAATGATGATCATGAAGAAAAGCTCGATACTGACCAGCAGCAGGCCGACGCTCATACCGGAACGCAGACAGATGTTGACGATGTTCATAGGATTGCCGCTCAATGAAGAGAAAGCGGCGCGGGAGTTGGCCACGGTGTTGATCCGGATACCGAACCAGGCCACCGAGTAGGACCCCAGAATACCCAGAATCGAACAGATCAGAATAATGATGATGTCCGAAACTGCTTTTCCCTGCAGAGCGCCAAAGTAGTAGACGATACAGATCGCGATCAGAATCCACAACGCGATGAGGAATTTGCCCTGTTGGAACAAGTAGGTTTTGCAGGTTTCCCAAATCGTCTGGGAAACATCCAGCATCGCCTTGTGCGCGGGCAGGTTTTTGGTTTGCACATACTGCATGATACCGAAAGCCATTCCGATAAGGCAGATAATCAAACCAACATTAAGAATGGTCAACCCGGCAAGGGTACCACCCATAAAGCTGACTTGCGTCAGATCAGGCAGATTGATGTCCGCTTCACCGGCAAACGCGGCGCCGGTCATGAGCAGCAGCATCAAAGAGCTCAGTAAAAATGTCCAGATACTTCTTTTGTTTTGTAGCATTATCCATCCTCCTTTTTAAATTGCTTAATATTTTTTGTATGGTATTTAGCCATAGCTTGTTGCATTCCTGATTGAACAATATCCGCGGCAGCGTCCGATGCCGATTGAATGATTTGTTGCAGCACAGCGAATTCGTCCGCATGAAACTTTTGAAGAACATAATCTTCAACGGGAGTTCTGTCGGCAGGTTTTCCGATCCCCATCCTGATTCTCATGAAATCAGCCGTTCCCAGGGATGTCGTAATGGATTTCAAACCTTTATGACCTGCATCTCCTCCCCCGTTTTTAAGGCGCATTGTACCGAAAGGCAAATCCAGATCATCATGAATCACAATCAGCTTGTCTGACGCCACCTTAAAATAAGCAAGCAGATTTCTGACTGCATTACCGCTTAAGTTCATATATGTTTGAGGCATGGCCAGCAGAACATTCACGCCGGCGATCTTGCCTCTATTCCAAAGAGCATCGAAACCTTTTTGCTTTATATCGACATCCCACCGGTCGGCAATTTTCTCCAACACCATAAATCCGATGTTATGTCTTGTAAGTTTATAGCGGTTGCCCGGATTGCCCAGTCCGATGATCAGATACATGACTTGCTCCCTCTCTTCAATTTGCCGGAAAAATATTTTCTTCAGATTCGAGAGAAGCACCCGCCATCACCCAACTGCTATATTCCTCTATAAATCTACTTCCCCTTTTCCGCCGGAGCCGCTGCGGAGCCAGCCGTTGCCGCCGCTTCACCTTCCGCAGGAGCGCCTTCTGCAGCAGCTTCTTCCTTCGCAGCCTCTTCAACCTTGGAAACCCTGACCATCGCCACAGCCGCAATCGACGTATCCGGTCGATCCAACAACGTTATCCCTTCGGCAACATTCAAATCTCTGATTTTCAGGGAATCGCCTATTTCCAGATTGGTAACATCCGCATCGATATGATCGGGAAGATCCAGTGGCAGGCAGGAAATTTTTACCTGGCGTTTGATGTGCTGTAATTCGCCGCCGTTTTCCACGCCGACAGCCTTGCCGATAAAGCGTAATGAGACGTCCATGGTAATCTTGCGCTTAACGTCCACTTCATAAAAATCAGCGTGATAAAGTTTCCCCGTCAGCGGCTGTACCTGCAGCTCTTTAATCAATGAAAGTTTTTCCGTTTTTTTACTGCCGCCGTCATCAATAATCAATTTGATAAAACCATGATCTCTTTTATCTTTATGCAGTTTTATCAGATCATCATTCTTCACGGCCAGCAGAATACTTTCGGCAGAACGGCCGTAAAAAACCGCCGGGACAAATCCTTTTCCTCTTAAACGACGGGATGGCCCTTTTTTTTGTTCTTTACGAACTTGCGCCGCTAAATCTGTTACCTCCATTTGTTCCTCCTAAAATAAATTCCTATATAAATAATGAGCTTACGGAATCATTGTAATAAATACGTCGCACGGCTTCGCCTAAAATTCCGGATACCGATAAAACTTTTATTTTCCCGCAATTCTTCGCCCGGTCGCTCAGCGGTATGGTGTCCGTTACAATAGCTTCCTTAATGTCAGACTTCTCTATACGATCGATCGCCGGTCCTGACAGGACGGGGTGTGTACAGCAAACGGAAATTTCCAATGCTCCCGCCTTCTTCATGGCGCTTGCGGCCTGGACGACTGTTCCCGCCGTATCGATCATATCGTCCAGAATGATAACCCGTTTCCCTTTGACATCGCCGATAATATTCATGGCCTCGGCTTCATTCGGCCCTTCTCTTCTTTTATCAATAATGGCCAGAGAAGCTCCCAGTCTTTTCCCAAAAGACCTGGCACGCTCCACACCTCCTGCATCCGGTGAAACGATCACCGTGTTGTCTCTGTAAGTTTTTTTCATATAGTCCAGCAGAACGGGTTTGGCAAAAAGATTATCCACCGGAATATTGAAAAATCCCTGAATCTGACCCGCATGTAAATCCATGGATAAAACCCTGTTGGCGCCCGCGGCGGTAATGATATCCGCCACCAATTTTGCCGTGATGGGAGCACGGGAAGCCACCTTTCTGTCCTGCCGTGCATAACCGTAATAGGGAATAACCGCCGTAATTCTGTCCACGGAAGCTCTTTTCATCGCGTCGATCATGATCAGCAGTTCCATCAGTGTCACGTTTACCGGTGGACAGGTGGATTGAATGATGAAAACATCCATCCCCCTGACATTTTCATCGATCTCTACACGTGTCTCTCCATCACTGAACGTGCTAACATTGGCTTTCCCCAAAGACACGCCCAATGTATCGCAAATTTTTTCAGCAAGTTCTTTATTGGCGTTACCGGAAAAAACTCTAATTCTTTCTAACATTTAAATTATACTCCACAATCTTTGCTGGCTGGGGCGGGAGGATTCGAACCTCCGAATGCAGGAACCAAAATCCTGTGTCTTACCGCTTGACGACGCCCCAATAAAAAATTTCTTAATGAGGGGTATCGATCACAATCTCAGGATGAAAATGGAGTAATTACAAAGATTTGGCAAAAAATATCGTATGGTTACCGGGAATTTCTTTATATATGCATTCCAGGGCTTTTTTTGCCTCTTTTCCGTTCCTAAATACACCAAAGATTGTGGGGCCGCTACCCGACATCAATGCGCCAAGCGCACCGTGTCTGAGCAACATTTTTTTTAATTCATCCAGTTCCGGATGAATTTTTAACGAAACTGACTCCAGGTCATTTTGTAATACCTGAACTATGTCGCCCAGTTTCAAAAACGGTGGAATGCTATAATTATTTTCTTCCATTGTCAATCTTAAATTGAGGCTTTCGTAAACCATTTTTGTAGAAATATCGAAAGGAGGTTTGATTAAAACGAGGTTCATTTGCGGCAAATTGCGTAAGTGCTTGAGTTTATCACCGATTCCCGACGCCAGGGCTGCATTCCCAAAAATAAAAAAAGGGACATCAGCCCCTATTTTCGATCCTATTTTAATCAGGTCGTTTTTTTTCAACTTGAAAGAACATATTTTATTTAAAGCCATCAATGTTGTTGCTGCATCGGAACTTCCTCCGCCCAGACCGGCAGTCATGGGAATTTTCTTAATAAGAGTGATTTCCATTCCCCCGTCATAGCGGCAGAATGAGAAAATAGCCTTCGCCGCCCGGACCACCAGATTATGATCATCCGTCGGTAAATCAGCGCCCGGACAATGCAGCACGATTCCTTGCGGACGAGAAGAAAAAATCAACTCGTCATAAAGAGTGATTTTCTGCATCAGCGAAAAAATGTCGTGATAACCATCGGTGCGTTTTCGTAAAACACGCAGAAAAAGATTTATTTTCGCCGGCGCAACCCAATTCATTTCAACCCTTTTCTTTTACGTAACGCATTTTCAGCTCATAAAGAACCCCCTGGATCAAGCTGCTTTCATTTTTATCAAGGTTGCCTTTTGTTTTCTCATTAAGCATATCTAGAATATCGATGGTCTGTTTGGCTGCCGGTAAATTTTTCTGCGGTGTTCCACCCTCGGATTCCGGAAAATCTCCGAAGTGAAAGAGAGCGGAGGTACTCAGCGACAGAACAAAGTTAGTAAAGTTCACCGCGGGATAAGCATAATCGCTATCCTGTGCCTGTGACGTTTGTTCCCGCTTCTCTTCAGGCTCGGCGGCCTTCGTATCTTCCTGCGGCCTTTCCTCAGCCGAATCGCCGAAATGACGTTTGTCTTTTACTACAAAACCAGTGTCTTTTTTCTTCTCTTCCATGAATTCTTTCCTCCCCTTTTCCACGAAGAATATTTAAGACTTTTTCGTCAACGTTATTTCGCTCTTTTTGGATTGATCGATTAAAATTTTATCACCCTCGGCAAATTTCCCCGACAAGATTTCCATGGCCAGCGGATCGAGAATCAGCTTCTGCAGCGAACGCTTGAGCGGTCGCGCGCCGTAAACCGGACTGTAGCCCTGTTCGGCTATATAGTTTTTGGCTTTTTCTGTCAACTCGACACCCATCTTGCGTTCCTTAAGCCGCTTGTCAATCAACCCCATCTGAATATCGACGATCTTGTAAATATCCGCCAGTTTCAGAGCGGAGAACGTGATGATATCGTCGATTCTGTTCAAAAATTCCGGTTTGAAGGTCGCACGCAGAGCTTCCATGGAGCGGCTCTTCTTTTCCTCATCATCCAGCGTCGGATCCTGAATCCACTGACTGCCCACATTGGACGTCATGATAACGACCGTGTTTTTGAAATCCACAGTCCGTCCATGTCCGTCGGTCAAACGACCGTCATCCAGGATCTGCAGCAAAATATTGAACACGTCGGGATGCGCTTTCTCAATCTCATCGAACAGCAAAACGCTGTAGGGTTTACGCCGCACGGCTTCGGTAAGATAACCGCCTTCATCATAACCGACATACCCGGGCGGAGCTCCGATCAGACGGGCCACTGCGTGCTTCTCCATATACTCCGACATGTCAATGCGAATCATGGCCTGTTCATTATCGAACATGAACTCCGCCAACGCCCGCGCCAGTTCGGTCTTTCCCACACCGGTGGGACCGAGAAAAATAAACGAGCCTATGGGACGATTCGGATCCTGCAGACCGGAACGCGCGCGACGCAACGCGGCAGAGACGGCGTTAATGCCCTCTTCCTGACCGATCACGCGCATTTTGAGACGTTCTTCCATGTGAATCAGCTTCTGCACATCGCTTTCCATCATCCGGGAAAGCGGTATGCCTGTCCAGTTGGAAACAACTTCGGCCACGTCTTCGGCATCCACTTCTTCCTTGAGCATCTGATTGCTTTTTTGAATGTCTTCCAGCTTTTTCTGTTCTTTCTGCAGTTCCTTATCTAAAGCGACCAGTTTCCCGTAACGGATTTCCGCAGCTTTTTCGAGGTTACCGTCCCGCTGGGCGTTGGCTTCTTCTGTCTTCAGAGCCTCCATCTGACTTTTCGTATTCTGAATTTTTTTGATGATATCCTTTTCACTGGACCAGTGCATCTTCATCTGATCCATGCTGGCTTTCAGTTCGGCAATTTCCTTTTCAATCTTATCACGTCTTTCCCTGGCGGTTTTATCCGACTCTTTCTTCAGCGACTGAAGTTCTATCTTCAGTTGAATAATTCTTCGATCAATGGTGTCAATTTCCGAAGGCATGCTGTCCAGTTCTATTCTCAAACGGGATGCCGATTCATCAATCAGGTCGACAGCCTTATCGGGAAGGAAACGATCGGTGATATAGCGGTTGGACAGCGTCGCGGCGGCGACAATGGCCGAATCTTTTATCCGCACACCGTGATGAACTTCATAACGTTCTTTCAGACCGCGCAGAATGGCGATGGTATCTTCCACTGTCGGTTCCTTGACCAGAACCGGCTGGAAACGACGCTCCAGCGCCGCATCTTTCTCGATATATTTGCGGTATTCATTGAGTGTCGTCGCGCCGACGCAGCGCAGTTCGCCGCGCGCCAGCGCGGGCTTGAGCATATTGGAGGCATCCATCGAACCTTCCGCAGCGCCCGCGCCGACCATCGTATGGATTTCATCAATAAAGAGAATGATCTCGCCTTCGGCGCTGATCACTTCCTTCAAAACCGCTTTCAGCCGTTCCTCAAATTCGCCGCGATACTTCGCTCCGGCCACCAGCGCGCCGATGTCCAGACCGATAACGCGCTTGTTTTTCAAATTTTCCGGCACATCGCCGTTAACAATGCGCTGCGCCAGACCTTCCACAATGGCCGTCTTACCGACACCCGGTTCGCCGATCAATACCGGATTATTTTTCGTGCGCCGCGAGAGCACTTGCATGATGCGGCGTATTTCCTCATCACGACCGATGACCGGATCGAATGATCCTTTCTTGGCTAGGGCGTTGAAGTCTCGGGCATAGCGCTCGAGCGCCTGGTATTTGCCTTCCGGATTCGGATCAGTCACACGCTGATTGCCGCGAATATCCACCAGAACCTTGAAAATATTTTCCCGGGTAATGCCCGCCTGGCGCAAAATTTTTCCGGCCTGGCCTTCTTTTTCTTCGGCAACGGCCACCAGCACATGTTCGGCGCTAACGTATTCGTCTTTGAGCTGCGCCGCTTCGGTCATCGCCTTGTCGAATATTTTATTGAGCCTGCTTCCCAGATAAATCTGTCCCACGCCGGCGCCGCCGACACTCGGCTGTTTTTTCAGATAACCGTCGAGTTCCTTCTCGATTTTTTGTGGGGAGGCATTGAGCTTGTTGATGATTGACCCGGCAATACCGTCCTCCTGGCGCAATAAACAAACCAGCAGATGCTCCGGTTCAATCGATTGATGTCCCAGAGACCTTGCCAGAGACTCGGCTTCCTGAAGAGCTTCCTGCACTTTTAAAGTAAATTTATCAAAACGCATATTTTATTTCCTTTTATTAAAATCTGAACTTCAAATCATCATTCGCCCCTGCCAACTACGTTGGCGGGATAATTTCCAATCCCGATTAATCGGGATTGGATAGTTCGATTTACGCTTCAGACTTCATTCCATTCGTCTTCAGCTTATCTCTCTACCACTTGCGCTTCGGGCATCGCATAGCTCGCTCTCAGCGAGTGTCACTACCCTACGTCGCTTCGCTCCTAGGATAGTTCGGCTTACGCTTCAGGCTTCGTTACACTCGTCTTCAGCTTGCCTCACTATTCCACCGGTTTTTCAATCGTCACAAAGAGCTTACCGTTTTTGAAAACGGTCACGTTGCCCGAAGATTCGGAAATGACGATGGCGACGGCTTTTGTCAAACTCGTAATACCGGCGGCGGCAATATGGCGGCTACCCAGACCGGGTGGAAAATCCTTGCTGTCCAGGGCGGCGCTGAGATGTCTGCCGGCGGTCACCAGCACACCGTTTTCCTTGATCACAAACGCTCCGTCAATCGCCGAAAGCTCCTTGATGGTTTCCTCCAGTTCCGGATTTAAAATATTTCGTTGTTCTTCCGGATACCCTGAAAAAGGATTGATGATCATCTGGCGGGAAAGCTGCATCACCTTTTCATCGTCACCCAAAACGAATATCGTTCCTACCTTTCGGCTTTCCCTGCCTTGAGCAGCCAGTTCCAGGGCAATATTAATCACCGTATTAAATACTTCGGGTTGCACATTCTCAATAACATCGTTAATAAAATCGGATGTTAAAATTTCAAATTCTTTTCCAACATCAATCACAAAAATACTGTCCGCATAACCGAATTTGGGCACGCCGCTTAAACAAACCACTTTATCACCTCTTTTCAGAGCTCCCAGAACAATTCCCTTGGCAATGGCAATTTTTATTTTTCCCACGCGAGTTAAATTGACATTCGGAATATACAGGACTTGGGCGTCTTTTTTCATTTCGTCCGATATGTTTTCATCTTCACGGGAAACAATAATAAAACCGATGTCTTTTTTAATTTCATCCATGATCAGACCGGTATCGTTAATCACGTCGACACACACCAGCAGCGCATTGGCTTTAATTTCATGGGCTATCTTTACGGCATGATCAATCATCGTTTTATTTATTGATTTCATTTTAAAATCACCTGATTTTTTATTTTACTTAGAATAAGCACAAATACGGCCTCTGTCAAGGTGGGATCCGTTTAAAAATCATTCATTTCAATACACTGTGTTTCTGAAGTTTTTGTATGATGAAAACATGCCGGCGTGATTTGAGTTCGCTTTTGAAAAAATTTTACATCCCTGAACATTGTGGCGTGACGGGAGGCTGGAAACATCAGCAACCGCATCCGTCTGAATCTGGATGATGCAATATGCAAATTTCAGGGCACTGCGTTTCTGAAGCGTGAGTCTCCCGATCATCGGGTGTCATTAAATAACTTGACCATAAAATTATAGTTGGATAGTATTTAATCATTAACAATCTAAGGGAATAATCGGAAAATGGAACTTCCTGCCATAACAGGCACTCTTAATTTATATATAGCGGAAATCAATCGGTTTCCTCTCCTGACCCCGGAAGAGGAATTCAGGCTGGCCGTGCGACTAAAAAAGTATAATGACGTGACGGCCGCGGAAAAGTTGATTGTTTCCAATCTGCGTTTTGTCGTCAAAATTGCCCATGAATACCGCAACTACGGATTCAAACTGGCGGATTTGATTCAGGAAGGGAATATCGGCCTTATTCACGCCGTAAAGAAATTCGACCCTGAAAAAGGTTACCGGCTTATCTCTTACGCCGTGTGGTGGATTCGGGCGTACATTCAAAATTATCTGATCAGATCATGGAGCATTGTTAAAATAGGAACGACCCAGGCCCAACGGAAACTTTTTTTTAAACTGAATCAAACAAAAAAAGAACTGGAGACGCTTTCCCGGAGAAATCCCGAATTCAGTGAAATAGCAACCTCCCTGGGAGTCAAAGATTCCGAAGTGGAAGAAATGGATTTGCGCATGGGCTCCCGCGACGTTTCTCTGCATGAAATCATCAACGATGAGAGCGGTAATTCCCATATTGATTTTCTGGCTTATGAGGGAGACAATCAGGAAGTGTCTCTGATCAAAGAAGAAGAAAAAAGTCTTGTTCAGCGTGACATAGCCGGCGCCCTGGCCAATCTCAATGAGAGAGAAAGTTATATCATTCTTAACCGGGTCATGGCCGACGATCCGGAAACGCTCCAGGAAATAGGAGAAAAATATAATATTTCCCGGGAACGAGCCCGTCAAATCGAGAAACAGGCTCTGAAAAAAATGCAACTGGCTCTGCCTTACTTTAAACCCAACAAATAGTATAGTCGCTGTCAACAGGTAGATTCTAAAAATATTTTTAATATTTTATTGAACCGCTTTTCACAACAGGAACGTGTTTCCAAACGTCTTTCGCCATCGACAAGGAGCGTTTATCATTGAAGACAAAAGCTTTTTTAAAATATTTTCATAATATAAAAAGTAAGTTCGCCGGCGGAAATCTGAAGAAAAAATTAACGGACGACGAACTGTTACGCTCGGAATTATTCAGCTCAAAACAGATGAGGCAGCACGGCAAAACCATCGCCGGAGCGCATAAACTCGGTGCGGGCCGTACGTCAAACCAGTTGCTTATAAGATTGTCAGAAAATGAAAAAGTGCTGCTGGCAGCCCGGGAAAAACTGACCAGGGCCGTTATGGAAAATCGCCGGGTCACACCGGCGGAAGAATGGTTTCTGGATAATTTCTACCTGATTGAGGAACAAATCCGCACAGCACGAAGACATTTTCCGAAAGTTTACAGCCGGGAACTGCCTCATCTGGCTAACGGACCGTCGGCAAAGTTGCCTCGCGTATATGACATAGCGCTGGAAATGATCTCCCACGGCGACGGCCGCATCGATTCGAAAACGTTGAGCCTGTTTGTTTCTTCCTATCAAACCGTCACCGTGCTGAAAATCGGCGAATTGTGGGCGATCCCCATCATGCTGCGGCTGGCGTTGATCGAGAACATCCGACGCATAGCATCGCGCATATCCAAGGATCGAGCCAACCGTGATCTGGCCGATTACTGGGCGCAGAAGATGACAGCCACCGCCCATAAGGATCCTAAAAATCTCTTTCTGGAAATAGCCGACATGGCGCGTTCAAACCCGCCGGTTGTCGGTCCATTCGTCGCGGAAATCTCACGCCAGTTGCAGGGCCAGGGACCGGCGCTGGCTTTGCCTTTGACCTGGATAGAACAGCGACTTTCCGAATACGGACAGACCATCAAAAGTCTTGTGCAAATGGAAAGTCAGCAACAGGCAGCCGACCAGGTTTCCATGAGCAACAGTATCGTCAGTCTGCGGTTTTTAGGTACCATGAACTGGCGGGAATTTGTCGAAACCATGAGTTTCGTCGATCAGATCCTGCGCGAAGATCCGGCAGATGTGTACGTCAAAATGGATTTCCCCACCCGGGACCGCTACCGACATGTCGTGGAAAAAATCGCCAAGAAAAGCGCCCTGTCGGAAAGCGAAGTGGCGCGCATGGCAATATTACTCGCCCGCAAAAAAGGCGCTCAAAAAGTCAGTCAGGATCACACGGTTCATGTCGGCTATTATCTGATTGATCAAGGCTTGCCGGAACTGGAACACGCGGCCAAAGTCGGGTTATCTCCCGATGAAATAATCGCCCGCTACTGCAGACGGGTGCCTCTGCTTATTTATGTCGGATCGATTTTTCTGCTGACCTTAATTTTCACTTTCATTTTGCTGATGATGGTCCGCAACAGCGGCCTGAGCGGATGGCTGCTGGCCGGCATTGGAATGATTGCTCTTACGAGCACAAGCCATCTGAGCGTGGCGCTGATCAACTGGCTGTCAACGCTGATGGTGAAGCCCCATCCTTTGCCGAGAATGGATTTTTCCCGTGGTATTCCGCCTGAATGCCGCACGCTTATTGCCATTCCAACAATGTTGCTGAACGAGCGAAACGTTAATAAGCTGATCGAATCCATTGAAGTGCATTTTCTGGCCAACCGTGATGAAAATCTGCGTTTTGCTCTCTTAACCGATTTTCGCGACGCGAAAAGCGAGAAGTTATCCGATGACGAACGGCTTTTATATCTCGTCCGGAAGGGCATTGAAAATCTTAATGATAAATACGCTAATCTTCACGGAGATATTTTTTTCCTGTTCCACCGTCCCCGCCGCTGGAATCCCAAAGAGAATATCTGGATGGGTTATGAGCGAAAGCGGGGAAAACTGGCCGATCTGAATGCCTATTTGCGCGGCAGAACGCAGGGTCCGGGCGGAGAGCTGTTTTCGCTGATCGTCGGCGATACAACGGAATTAATCAACATACGGTATGTCATTACGCTCGATACGGACACCAAACTGCCGCGTGATGCAGCATGGCAGTTTGTCGGCACCATGGCACACCCGCTCAATCAGGCGCAGTACGATGAAAAGAAAAAACGGGTCTGCAAAGGCTACGGCATTCTGCAACCGCGGGTCTCCGTTGCGCTTCCCGATATCAGCCGCTCCCTTTACAGCCTCATGCATGGAAGCAGTTCGGGAATCGACCCTTACACAAGAGCGGTATCCGATGTTTATCAGGATATTTTCGGCGAAGGCTCGTTTATCGGCAAAGGTATTTACGACATCGATGCTTTCGAGAAAGCGCTGGATGGATGCCTTCCCGAAAATTATATTCTCAGTCATGATCTTCTCGAAGGATGTTATGCGCGATCAGGATTGATCAGCGACGTTCAGCTTTATGAAGAACATCCGTCCGAATATAAGGCCGATGTCAGCAGAAGACATCGCTGGATTCGCGGTGACTGGCAGATAGCGCGCTGGGTCATGTCCCGGGTTCCTTCCGCCGACGGCAAAACGCTTGATAATCCTCTTTCCATGCTTTCCCAGTGGAAAATATTCGACAATCTGCGCAGAAGTCTGATTCCGGCATCGTTAATGCTCATGTTTATCGCGGGGTGGATATTGCTGCCCTCATCCGGGCTGTGGACATTGGCCGTGCTGGGCATTATCATCCTTCCGGCGTTGATCATGTCGGTGATCAACGTTTTTCAAAAACAGCGCAATGTCATTCTGACACATCATCTGACCTCGGTTGTTCAAAAAACCGGCAGCAATTTTTTACAGGTGATATTTTCACTGGCCTGCCTGCCTTATGAAGCCTATTTCAGCACCGACGCCGTGCTGCGTACGCTCTGGCGAATGCTGATTGCACGCAAACGACTGCTCGAATGGAACCCGTCGGAAAACACAAACAACCTGCGCGGCGATCTTACCGTTTATTTCAGAGCCATGTGGTTCTCTCCCGTCCTGGCCGCAGCGTTATCCGTCGGGTTATTCATATCGCCCTCGTCGGGTTTAATACCGGCAGTTCCTTTCATTATGATCTGGCTTATCTCGCCGGTCATCGCCTGGCGGTTCAGCAAACCTTCCCGGCGCCGGGAAGCAAAACTCTCGTTGCACCAAATCACTTTCCTGCAAAAGACATCCCGGAAAACCTGGGCGTTTTTTGAACATTTTGTCGGTCCCGAAGATAACTGGCTGCCACCCGACAATCACCAGGAACAACCGGTGAACGTTGTCGCTCATCGCACGTCACCGACCAACATCGGATTATCGCTTTTAGCCAATCAAGCCGCTTTTGATTTCGGGTATATTACAATCCTGACGTTCATCGAAAGAACGTCCCATACCCTGAGCACGATGAATTCACTGGAACGATACAAGGGTCATTTTTACAACTGGTATGATACGCAGTCGTTGGATCCGCTTCTGCCTCTGTATGTTTCATCCGTGGACAGCGGAAATCTTGTCGGTTATCTTTTTATTTTAAGGTCGGGATTACACGCTCTCCCCGACAAAAAAATCATCGACCTTCAAATCTTTAACGGCCTCAAGGATACGCTGGAGATTCTGGCCGACGCCGCGGGGAAGACGGTTCCCGCGCAACTGCACCACATCAGAAAACATCTGGTGGACACCGTTGCTGCTCCACCGGCAACGCTGACGGAGTTAAAAACCTGCCTGGAAGAAACGACATCGCTTGCGGAAGAAATGAAGGCGGGTTTGCATCTGACGGATCCCAATCCGCAAAGTGAAATCAGCTACTGGACCGACGCTTTCATTCATCAATCAACAACGGTTCTTGACGAAATGCTTTCCCTTACACCATGGATATTCGATCCGCAATTTACGGACATCATCCGCGAAATCCCCCGACTGAACGATATCATGACGCTGAGGGAGATGACCGGCCTGTATGAACATTTTGAGTTCGAAACGGAGGAAATCAAAAAAGTCGAGTTGACGGCCGTGGATATTTCGCGAATCGGCGAATTGAAAAAACTGATTTCCGCATCCGGCAATCGCGCCGTCAATCTGATGCGGGACATCGATGCTCTGGTGCGGCAGTGCGTCGAGTTCACCGATATCGAATACGAATTTCTTTTTGACAAATCCTGCAATCTTCTGTCCATCGGTTACAATGTGAGCAACTCCCGTCGTGACACAAGCTTCTACGATTTACTGGCGGCGGAAGCCCGTTTCAGCAATTTCGTGGGCATAGCGCAGGGGAAATTGCCGCAGGAAAGCTGGTTTGCTCTCGGCAGGCTGCTGACGGTCGCTCCGAAGAAAAAGCCTGTGTTGGTTTCCTGGAGTGGTTCCATGTTTGAGTATCTGATGCCTCTCCTGGTGATGCCGGCCTATGAGGATTCTCTGCTTGATCAGACCTATAAAGCGGCGGTTGCCGCGCAAATCAACTACGGCAAAAAACGCTCCGTTCCCTGGGGCATATCGGAATCGGGCTACTATGCCTTTGACAGTCATCTCAATTATCAGTATCGCGCTTTCGGCGTCCCCGGCCTCGGCCTCAAACGGGGACTGGCTGAAGATTTGGTCATCGCGCCCTATGCCTCCGCCCTGGCTTTGATGGTCGAGCCGGAAAAAGCATGTCTCAATCTGGAAAAAATCGCCGACAGAGAATTTCAGGGCAGATTCGGATTCTATGAAGCCATCGATTTTACGCCATCGCGTCTAACACGCGGCCAGTCCCATGCCGTCATTCGTTCTTATATGGCCCATCATCAGGGCATGACTCTGCTGGCTCTGGCCTATCTGCTGCTCGACCGGCCGATGCAAAAACGATTCGAAGCGGAACCGTTATTCCAGTCCACATTATTACTGCTTCAGGAAATGGTTCCCAAGGCCGTGGCTTTCTACGCCTCGCCATCCGAACTCATCAGCGCGCAGAAAGAGCCGGAAATTTCGGAAAATCCCGTGCGTATTTTCACCACGCCGGACACAACGGTTCCAGAAGTGCAGCTTCTTTCCAACGGCCGGTATCACATCATGCTGACCAACGCCGGCGGCGGCTACAGCCGCTGGAAAAATATCGACATCACCCGCTTTCGTGAAGATACCACCTGTGATAACTTCGGCGTTTTCTGTTACTTAAGCGACGTCAAAACCGGCGACGTATGGTCGACAACCTATCAACCGACGCTGAAACAGCCGCGCAATTACGAGGCCATCTTTTCGGACGGACGGGTTGAATTTCGCCGTCGCGATTACGACGTCGACGTGCACACGCAAATTGTTGTTTCACCGGAAGACGATATCGAACTTCGCCGCGTCACCATCACGAATCAGTCGCGATCTCAAAAAACCCTGGATGTCACCAGCTATGCGGAGGTGGTCATTACGCATCCCGCCGCGGATAAAATTCATCCGGCTTTCTCCAATCTTTTCGTCCAGACAGAAATTGTCGAACAGCGCCGCGCGATTCTGTGTACCCGCCGGCCGCGTTCGGAAGGGGAAAAAAATCCATGGATGCTTCATTTAATGGCCGTGCATGGAACCGATATTGAACAGGTTTCCTACGAAACGGACCGGTCCCGTTTTATCGGCCGCGGCAACACCCTGGCGGATCCCCAGGCCATGGGTTCTCCCGCCGACCTTTTTGGAACGCTTTCGGACAGTCAGGGTTCCGTGCTTGATCCGATTGTTTCCATCAGATCACGGATAACGCTCGCGCCGGAACAATCGGCCGTCATTGATATGGTTTTCGGCATCGGCGCCACCAGAGAAGACGCCTTGAGTCTGATGGATAAATATCAGGACCGGCGAATCGCCGACCGTGTTTTTGAAATGGCCTGGACGCAAAGCCAGGTGCTTCTCCGACAAATTAACGCTACGGAAGCCGACGCCCAGTTATATTCCCATATCGCCAGTTCGCTTATTTATCCCAATGATTCCATGCGCGCCAGCGCCGGCATTATATCGGAAAACCGCCGCGGGCAATCCGGCCTCTGGGGTTATGCCATTTCCGGCGATCTGCCGATAGTGCTTCTGAGAATATCCGATCAGTCTCATATCGATCTGGCGCGTCAACTTATTCAGGCGCATACTTACTGGCGGTTGAAAGGACTGGCCGTCGATCTGATTATCTGGAATGAAGATCACGCCGGTTACCGGCAGCTTCTGCACGATCAAATCATGGGGCTTGTTTCGTCCGCCATTGTCGCGGATCTGAAGGATCAGCCTGGCGGAATTTTTGTCCGGTCAACCGATCAGATGCCGGAAGAAGATCGCATTCTTATTCAAACCGTGGCTCACGTGATCATCTCCGGCAGCAGGGGAAAGCTGATCAATCAGGTCATGCAGCGCGGCGGTTTGAAAATAGCCGTACCCAAGCTGATACCCAGCCGAACTCATCGTGCCGCACCGGTTCTCCAAACGGCCCCGCCGCGTCACGATTTGCTTTTCTTCAACGGGTTGGGGGGATTCGATTCCGCTTCGCGCGAATATGTTATTATATCGTCGCATTCCCAGAACACACCTGCGCCGTGGGTTAATGTTCTGGCAAATCCGAATTTCGGCACAGTCGTTTCGGAAAGCGGCATGGCGTACACCTGGGCGGATAACGCCCATGAATTCCGGCTGACGCCCTGGCACAATGATCCGGTCAGCGACAGCAGTGGCGAGGCCTTTTATATTCGAGACGACGAGCGCGGCCGGTTCTGGTCGCCCATGCCGCTGCCTCGACGCGGCTTTGAACCTTATACAACCCGGCATGGTTTCGGGTATACCGTTTTTGAACACACGGAACGTTTTATTCAGTCCGAGGCATGGGTGTACACCGCGCTGGACGCAGCCGTAAAATTTATCGTCTTCAAAATCAGGAACCGGACGGGACGAACCCGTCGCATCTCCGTCACCGGTTACATGGAATGGGTTTTGGGAGACCTTAGAGAAAAAAACGCGCCGCATATTATTACGGAAATAGATCCGCAAAGCGGCGCTGTCCTTGCGCGCAATCCCTACAACACGGAATTTCCCAACCGTATCGTCTTTTTTAATACCAATTCATCGATGAGAACCGTCACCGGCAATCGCACGGAATTTTTGGGACGCAACGGAACCCTCAGAGATCCGGCCGTGATGAAACGTCAGCATCTTTCGGGAAAAGTCGGAGCCGGACTGGACCCCTGCGCAGCAATTCAGGTTACGCTGGAACTGCTCGAAGAAGAAGAAAAAGAAATTGTTTTCACCGTCGGCATGGGGCGGAATGTCAGCGAGGCACGCAAACTGGCGCAGTTTTATACTGATCCGGTAACAGCCGCCGATGCTCTGCAGGCTGTCAGGAATTACTGGACCGACAAACTCGGCGCCCTGCAGGTGACAACACCCGATCCTTCTCTGAATGTGATGGCCAACGGCTGGCTTCTTTATCAGACACTGTCCTGCCGTCTCTGGGCACGCACGGGATATTATCAGTCGGGAGGAGCTTTCGGCTTCCGGGATCAGTTGCAGGACGTTATGGCGTTGATTCACATCGAACCGAACTTTGCCCGGGAACAACTGCTTCTTTGCGCTTCACGCCAGTTTGAAGAAGGCGATGTGCAGCACTGGTGGCATCCCCCTCTGGGACGCGGCGTGCGCACGCAATGTTCCGATGATTATCTCTGGCTGCCCCTGACAACCTGTTACTACATCATGCGAACCGGTGACCGGAACATCCTGGACGTATCCGTACCGTTCATCAACGGCAGGCCGGTCGGCCGGGAAGAGGATTCTTATTACGATCTGCCGACCCGATCGACGGAATCGGCCAGTTTATATGAGCACTGTCTGCGGGCAATCAAAAGAGGACTGCGTTTCGGCAGTCATGGATTACCGCTGATGGGCTCCGGAGACTGGAACGACGGCATGAATATGGTCGGCATTCAAGGAAAAGGCGAAAGTGTCTGGCTTGGATTTTTTCTATATGAGGTGCTGACGCAATTTTCGAAAATCGCCGGAGCGCGCGGCGACACGTCCGTTGAAGAGCTCTGCACGAAAGAGGCGCTGCAATTGCGTTTGAACATCGAACAGCACGCCTGGGACGGACTCTGGTACCGGCGCGCCTTCTTCGACAACGGCGTCATGCTCGGGTCGGCAAAAAACCAGGAATGCCGGATCGACTCTATTGCCCAGAGCTGGTCGGTTTTATCGGGAGCGGGGAACGGAAAACATTCGCCCCTGGCCATGGAATCGTTAAATCAGAATCTCATTCGCAGAGATATCGGTATCGTCCAGCTCCTCCACCCGCCGTTCGACAAAGCCGGATTGAATCCCGGTTACATCAAGGGATACGTGCCGGGTGTCCGGGAAAACGGCGGACAATACACGCACGGAGCTGTCTGGGCGGCAATGGCTTTTGCCGTTCTGGGAGACAGCAACCGCGCCTGGGAAATTCTGACCATGATTAATCCCGTCAACCACGCCAGTTCCCCGGAAACCATGGCCCGATACAAGGTCGAACCGTATGTTGTCGCCGCCGACGTTTATGCGGTTCCGCCGCACACCGGTCGGGGCGGATGGACATGGTACACCGGAGCCGCCGGCTGGATGTACCGGCTGATTGTGGAATCCCTGCTGGGATTCAAACGGGAAAGCGGCCGGCTCCGTTTTGACCCTTGTCTGCCCGCGGAATGGGACGGGTTCCAAGTGCGTTACCGGTATAAGACAACAATGTATCACATTGCCTTCAGGATAATCTTCAAAAGAAAAGAGGAGATGAAAGTAATCCTTGACGGCATCAATCTGCAAGAAAATGCCATTGATCTGACGGATGACGGTTCCGAACACAAGGTTGAGGTAATCCTGTGATGTTCCGCAACGGAATTACCTTGATAAAAATACGATTATCTGCAAGATCAGGTCACGAAAAATAAGCTTTCATCAAGGATCAGAGTCACGACAGCCGGTGAAGGAATGTTTTTATGATTCTTGGAATGCTTTACTAAAAGCAAAGGAGAAAAATCGTTGATGCGACGATATGTTCTTTTATCCCTGGCCGTAATGCTGATGCTTCGCATCGGTTATCTTTACTGGGATGTCGGCAGGGGATTTCCCGAAAACATCGGGAAGGGCCCGGCTATTTTTTACGGACGGGCGATCGAAATTCGCAAGGGAACGCATCTTGGAAATATCCGTTTCAACGAGCGCTTGCGCAGGCTCGCCTACAAAAGAATAAACGGCAAACCTTCCGTTCCCGGGACGTTCTCTGAAGAAAAATCGCGCGTCACCATATTGCTCAAAACGCATCAAAGCAAAAATTCCGCCGGGAAATATGTCCCCGCAGAAATTTCCGTGCGTAACGGGCGAGTTGTATCCATGATTTCAGCGGGCAAACCATTACGTTCCCTTCGCCTCGAGCCGGAAGAAATAACCCGTGTCATGGGTCCGAGAATGGAATCCCGGCATCCGGTAGCGCTTTCCCGCATTGTTCCCGCGCTGCAGCAGGCCGTCATAGCGTCTGAAGATTCACGTTTTTATCATCATATGGGAATTGACCTGCTGGAAATCATCAGAGGATTATTTGTCGATCCTCAAAAGCAGCATTTTGCCCGGAACGGTTCCACCCTGACCCAGCAACTGGCCCGAAATTTCTTCCTGTCTCCTGAAAAAATGTTCTGGCGCAAACTGCGCGAAGTGGAACTGGCGTATGTTCTGGAAATGAAATACACCAAAAAACAAATCCTGGAAATGTATTTGAACAATATCTATTGGGGGCAGGATGATGCGCGGGGCATTTACGGAGTCGAAAGCGCAGCCCGCTTTTATTTTTCGAAACACGCCGGAAACCTTTCCCTCGATGAGGCTGCACTGCTTGCCGGCATGATCCACGCTCCAAACCGTTACAAAAATATCGTGACAGCGAAAGAAAGGCGCGACGCCGTTCTGGCCAGAATGAACGATCTGGGAATGATTACTGAAAATGAATTCCGCCGGGCAGCAAACCGGCCGGTGCGAATCAAGCCATGCAAAGCTCCTGTGCAAACATCATATTTCATCGACTACATTCTGCGAACAACCAAAGATGATCTGGGCACCGAAAAACTGTACCATCGGGGATACCGCTACTTTACGACCATGGATCCTGTCGTGCAGGCCATTGCCGATGAGGCGGTGACCCGGGGCGTCGAGGAAATTGAACCAAAGGCTTTTCCATCCGGAGAAAAGCTTCAGGCGGCGTTAGTCGCCGTCGATCCTGCAACGGGAGAAATGATTGCCATGGTCGGCGGGCGAAACTATAAGCAAACCCGTTTCAACCGCGCGCTGGATGCAAATCGCCAGTCAGGAAGCGCTTTCAAGCCTTTTGTTCTGCTGACGGCTCTTTCGCAATCATTGCAGGGGAAAAGAGACATGACCCTTTCCTCCCTGATATCCGGCAAACCGGTGTCATTCGACACGCCGGAAGGAATATGGACACCGGCAAATTTTGAAAACAAAAAATATGACAATATTACCATGCGTAAAGCGATAGAAGATTCCGTAAACACAGCCACCACAAGGCTTGCCGGCATGACCGGTTTTAAAGAGGTGCTTAAAACGGCTCGTTTGGCAGGCATCGTCAGTCCTCTGGCACCGGTGCCTTCCATGGTGCTGGGCAGTTTTGAAGTCACTCCGCGCGAGCTCGCCTATGCTTACACCACCATGGCTTCGGGCGGCGTCCGTTTTGATCCATTTTCCATCTACTCGGTAAAAATGGCCAATGGCCAAACTATCCTTTCCAAAACGGTGCGGCGGGAAAAGGCGTTTGATCCACGGGTGGCTTTCCTGGCCAGCTACGCTTTACAGGGCGTGCTGGAACGCGGAACGGCAAACAAGGCAAAAGCTCTGGGAATTTACTTTCCGGCCTCAGGGAAAACCGGAACAACGAATGGCAACAGGGATTCCTGGTTTGTCGGTTACACGCCCGATGTTGTTTGCGCCGTTTGGGTCGGATACGATGCCGGAGCCGACACGGGACTGACCGGAGCCGACGGAGCGCTGCATATCTGGTCGCGGTTTATGCGTTCTTTTTATTCCCAATCCGGGCCATCGGCTTTGATTCCGCCGGCGGGAATACAGATGACCGTTATCGATCCAAAGTCCGGTTATCTGGCTACGGCTTCATGCCCTCAAAGATTCAGGGAAGCATATCTGCAAGGAACCGCGCCGAAGCAAACATGCCCCGATCATCCGGTAAAGCCCGTTGTAAAAAGAACCCGTAAAATGCAATCAGAACCCCGTCAAGAAGCACCTTAGCAAAAGGACCGATTTGTGAATGATGGATTGGCCTGACCGGTTTCGCGATTGACAACTGCGGCGGTTGGATCGCGAACATTTCAACAATTTCAATATCTTGCTTATTGTCTTGCGGGAACAAGCGTTGCCGTGCCGGAAACAACAGCCACTTCTGCGGTATTCTTCGTCAAGCCCCAGTTTACATGACCGGTTACGGTTATTGTGTAGTTGGAATTATCCGTCCAGGCCACGTCAATTATTGTCCCTGATGAAGATGTATAACCTGCTGTTTCTAAAGCGGCAGCAGTCACCGTAGCTTCCGGATTTTCCGAAAGATATGCCAGAGACAACGTGTAAGCATTTTTGACGTCACTGTTGAGAGAAGCAACATAACTTCTTTTTCTGTAGGCAATGAACTGCGGGATGGCGATTGCCGCCAGGATACCGATGATTGCAATAACAATCATCAATTCGATTAATGTGAAACCTTTTTGTCCTTTTTTGCGGAAGACGTTTAACATGTTGTGCCTGTTCAATCGACGTTATTTCAACTTAAAACTGATGAAGCTGTATTACTGGTAAAAGCAATAAATACGCCAAAGGTTAATGCAAACTGTTTTTTTATAATATATTGGGTTTGTTTAATAAAATCAATAACAATTATTGATCAACATCACGCCGGAAAAGGAATGCGAACAAGATTGAAAGAAAGAATGATGTGCTTTCTAACTAAATCGGTGTTAATTTAACCGCTTCCGCTTCTCTTGAACGCCATCCTGGTCTAAGTTTCCGCGAAACGTCTGATCAGGGAAATAGTCGCTTTCCACGCTGACGTGTTTATAATGAAATATGAAGCTTTCCGGAACAAGCATTGTTTTCGGTTTAATCTTTCGAAAGAATTCTTCTTCCGAACCGTAGAGAGGGAACCGTTCATCAAAGGGACTCCCTTGTTTTGAAATTTGAGCAAGAAGGGATACCTTGACAGCAAAACAAAAACCATTTCCCTTTGTTATTTTGCGAAACATTTTATCCTTTACCCTTTTAAAAATCAGATTGATCTCATCTTGATTATCGCTCGGCACGTAACCATCGACAAAATTGGCAATGTGCTGTGCGGGAACATGCCCGGGGGCATTGGTTACGGGAACGGCAACGGCAAAGCCGGGAGAGGCTTTCAGTGAACCGATCAAATGATCCGCCCAGTAATGGGAGAAAACAACATCATTGTTGCATAGAATCAGATAGTCTTTGTCTTTATTGAGTTCAAAGCCCTTATTCCATAAACTGGTCAAACCGTTGTTCGTTTTGTTTTTAAAAAATTTCACACCCCGATTTTTATATTTACGATAAATGCCTTCTATATCGTCGGAAGAGTTGTCGTCCAACAGCCACAACTCATAATCAATTTTTTCGTTTACCGTTGCGTAGAAGGATTCCAGGGCCCGATCCGTATAACTGATCTGATTAAAACTGGTGATGATAATGCCTACCCTGGGTTTTCGGGAAGACTCTTTTTTCTGCCATTTGCATTGGATAACATCCAGAATCATTTTATGTCTTATTTTCAACCGCAGGAGGATTCCCGACATAGCCAAATCGTTCAACGCATGAGACAGGAAGCCTCCGTAATAGAGAATATTTTCGTGAACCGCTTTCTTAAACGGCTTCACGGGATGATAAAGTTTATTTGCTTCGCGTCCGCACCGCCAGAATGATGGTCTGTATTTCATCGATGTTCCCGACAAATCACCTTTAAAATGAGGAGCCGATGCGGCATAAAATCTGTTTTCCATACCCGGAATCGTGTATTTGCCTCGACCGCTGATTTCCCGGATGGAAAAACCATTCTGATGCAACAAGGTCGGAAGCGCCACTTCATGATGCCCGCACCATCCGCTTCTGAAAGCGTCATGCAAAAAAGACAGGGCCGCACGGGATATGCGATACAGGGGATTAAACGAACGCAGTCTTTTGTCGAGGGGAATATGTTGCCCTGGATGTTTTAATGCCCACCAGGGCCAGGACGGCTCCTCCGCATATGACCGGATATGTGAGGTTAGAAAATCGGCGTCATGAACCAGAAAAGATTCAAAAAACGACCACCATGGACCGGTAAATCTGACATCGTATTCAATAAACCAGTAATAATCGTAATCAGGATGATCCAGATAAAACTGAAATAAAGGAAAATGCGCATGACCCGGAATCATCTTCTTTCCTATCACGGGATAACCAAGGTCGTACAGGCACTGATCGGAATACAAATACGGAGACAGCTTTTTAATCTTTTCCGGAACATCTTTTCCCGTGGCATCATAGAGAAAAAAGGCGGTTCCCATATCCGGCACAGCCCGCCGGATATGATCGAATGCCCGAATGATCATTTCCGAAGAAAGATGGGAAAAAAATAAAAAAGCCTGATTGGTTTTGCGCCTCATGAAATGGCCATCCTGTCAGGAGCCTGATTCAACGCCTGTTGCGGAACTCGGTAACCCGGAACGGCCGAGGTTCCGTAAGCGATATCCAGTTTTTTCTTTGCTGGAAAAGTTGTTTCAACCCGAGGCCGTGAGAATGATATACACAGACGTTTCTGTCCCGGATGACAACAAACCCGTTTCGGAGCCAGTAATCGGCCCATTCCATGTCTTCGCCTCCGAGTCCGTAATCTTCATTAAAAGGATAACGTTCCCACAGATCACGCCGGATGATTGCATTGGTAAAGGCCAGGACTCCCATTTGCTTTTTTTTCAGGACTCGTTTTCTTCTGAAACAATTTTTCAGGATGATCTGATACCGGTTAAAAATAATTTTTTCCCAGAAGGAGCCATCCGGCAGTGCCCATACGTCGCCGTAAATTCCCGCAATGCTGCCGGCGGTTTTGAAATTCTCAATGCCATCCCTAAGCCAGTTTCGGGAAACGGTCAGAGAATGGCCGCTCAGAAAGACAAAATATTTTCGGGCAGACGACCTCGAGCAACCGTAATTCAACGCATAGGGATAGGAAAACTGTTCCTGTGGAATTCGAAACAGGTTCACCTCGTACTTCCCGATAATTTCCAGCGTTCGATCCGTCGATCCGGAATCGACGATAACAATTTCAAAATCACGGTACGTCTGATGGAATAACCTGTTTAAGCATTCACCAATCCATTTTTCTTCATTTTTCGTTCTGATAATAATGGATGTTTCGGGCATGGCTGAGTTCGCATTACGGCATATTTTCCCCGACGTCTTACTACATCTTTTCGGATAAATAAAAGGGAAATTCGGAAGACATCGTTTTTATTGAAGCAACGTGCCCCGCCCCTCCCTGAACTGCCATTCCGGATGAATTGCAGGAGATGAGAAGGCGTTCAATGGCCGGTGACGGACTGGAAATACGGATCACTGCTGTCCTTCAGGCGGCTCCACCCGTGACAGATTTTCAAAGCTCGTGTATTTGTCCACAAACGCCAGCTTGACGGTGTCGGTGGGACCGTTTCTCTGTTTGGCAACGATGATCTCGGCGATGCCTTTGTCGATATTATCGTCCGACTTGTTATAAACTTCATCCCGGTAAATAAAAGCAATAACATCGGCATCCTGTTCAATGGCGCCCGATTCACGAAGATCCGCCATCTGCGGCCGTCTATTGGTGCGGCTTTCGACCTGACGGTTTAGCTGCGAAAGCGCCACCACCGGCACATTGAGTTCTTTGGCCAGCGCCTTCAGCGACCGGCTGATGTCCGATATTTCCCGTTCCCGTGAATCGTGACTGTAACTGGAGCGCATCAACTGAATATAATCCACCACGATCAATCCGAGTCCCCGGTCCGCTTTCAGCCGGCGGGATTTGGCCTTCATTTCAAGAACGGTAATGGCCGCAGTATCATCAATATAAAGAGGAGCTTCCGAAAGACGGCCGGCGGCCATGGTCAGTTTCGGCCAGTCTGTCTCCCCCAGGAAACCTTTTCTCAAACGCTGGGCATCCACGCGGGCTTCGGAGGAAAGCAGGCGGAAAGCAAGCTGCTCCTTGGACATTTCCAGCGAAAATACGGCAGTCGGTATCTGCCCTTCCATGGCCGCGTGCAGGGCAATGTTCAGAGCGAAAGCCGTCTTGCCCATGCTGGGACGTCCGGCAATAATGATCAGTTCGGATTTCTGCAAACCCGCGGTCAAGTCATCGATCTTTTCAAAACCGGTCGGCACGCCCGTAATCAACTGCTGCCGGGAATATAAATCTTCGATGGAACGGAAACTGTCTTTGACAATATCCCGGAGCGGGAAATAATCCTGACGTACTTTATTTTCGGAAATTTCAAAAATATTGTGCTCGGCTTTATCCAGAATATCGTCGACGTCCGAGCTTGTTTCGTAGCAGCTGTCAATGATTGCCGTCGCCGAAGTGATTAATCCGCGCAGAATCGCTTTCTCTTTTACAATTTTCGCGTAATTTGCCGCATTGGCCGCCGACGGAACGTTGTCCACCAGAGAAGCCAGATACGCCGTCCCTCCGACCGAGTCCAGCAGAGTTTTGTCCTTCAGGGCATTGCTCAGCGTGATGAGATCCACCGGCTCATTTCTTTCAGAAAGATCGCTGATCACATTGAATATTTTGCGATGAGCTTCGGAATAGAAATCGCTTGCCGATAAAATTTCCATCACCCGGTTAATCGCGTTGTTCTCCAGCAGGATGCTGCCGAGGACAGACTGCTCCGCTTCAATATTCTGCGGCGGCAGTTTGTATAATGAAGGATCCTTCGCTTGCATCAGTTTTCGCCGACAACGTTCAGTTTGATTTGCGCTTCCACGTCATGCGCCAGTTTTATTTTCACCGTGTATTCTCCAAGCGCCTTGATATGCTCCCCATGTTCGTGAACAATCATTTTCCGGTTAATGTCATAGCCTTTTTCCTTCAGCGCCGCCTCGATATCCTTGGTGCTCACCGATCCGAAAAGTTTATCCTGTTCGCCGACTTTGCGGGTAATGGCAATGGTCTCGCGGGACAGAACGTCGGCCAGATCCTGAGCGACTTTATGCTCCTTGGCCGCCTTCTTCAAAATTGTATTTCTCTCATGCTCGAACAATTTGACATTTTTTTCATCGGCTTCAATGGCCATGCCTTTCGGAATAAGAAAATTACGCGCGTATCCGTCGTTGACTTTGACCAATGTGCCGGCCTTCCCCAGAGAAGGCACGCTTTGCTTCAAAATGACTTTCATGAAAACCCTCCGTTATGTAGAATATATTGAGTATAGCCTTAATCTGTTGCCTGTTTTTTTTGAATTAATTTCCGGAAATCAAACCAGATGTCAAACAGTCCGATTAAAGCTATAGGTATCATAAGAATTTGCTGAACTGCAATTAAAAAATAATAAAGATAACGGAAAAAAAACGGCACGTTCTTGACCTGAAACAGAAAGCTGACTATGGCAAAACCCTGCAGCAAATAGACAAAGCATGCGATGAAAAAGATGTTTAAGCTCAAGAAATTAATATCCTTTTGCGGCAGAAACATCAACGCTCCGGAAATAATAAAAATCCAGATCGCCATATCGGGAACCTTCCAGCGGGCCAACGACCGGAATCCATTTTGAAACTGTCCGGAACGGAACAGATAATGCCTGCCGAACAGCAGGTTCGCCCAGACGACGACAACGGACGAAATGACAACAAGAGCGGGGAAAATGCCGATAAATCCGGCGACAATATTTTGTTCATTATCCTTGATGACACGGATATCCTCCGCTTTCAAAGGCATCTGGCTGTAAAATTTAACTGTTTCGCTGATCGTGACGGCAATAAAGTTCTTCACCAACTGCCAGGGATGGGCTCCCAGAGCCACCGCGTCATAACCGAAATAAACACAGACGGCCCCGATCATCAAAAGAGCCGGGAAGATAATCGTTTTCTCAATGGAATAATTCCTGTCCGTGAGCAGCGCCATGAAGATTCCCGTCATCCCGATCGTAAAAACTGCAACAGCCGGAGCGTCCTGATGCAATAATACCGACAAAAGCAAAAGCGCCGTAAAAGAAAAGAAAAAATACAGGGACGTTCGAAACGTGCCGTTGAGCATGCCGCTGACAAACAAAATCATCGGTAGAAAAAAGAGAAACAACGGTCCGGCAACGGGAACAAAAACAGCAGCGAAAACGAATATCACAACAGCGGGCAGCAGTTTTGAGAAAGAATGACGGGGCGCGGATGATTTGAGTTTTCCAAACAATGATAAACTGCTCACAATACGACACCTTACCCAGGCGACCATTCGGTAATGCTGCGAAAGAAGGTAACGCCGTTTATGGCGTTACCTTAACGGGAAATACCACTGGATTGATTTTAAATGACTGCAAATTGCGCAGTCCTGAACATAACACGTCTTAACCCTGCTTTTTCAGCACAGCCGAAAATAATGATATCGAATCATCTATTTGCCGTCGGCCGTCACATAGGGCATGATCGCAATCTGCCGGGCGCGTTTAATCGCCAGAGCGAGCTCTCTTTGATGAGAAGCGCAGTTCCCCGTAATCCGTCGCGGCATGATCTTGCCCCGTTCGGTTACGAAATTATTGAGGATAGCGGTATTTTTATAGTCAATTTTGATATTGGAGTCCGAGCAGAACCGGCAAAATTTCTTTCTGTGAAAAAACTTTTTCTGGGGATACCTGTTCGGTCTTTCTGAATTTTGAGTTTCCATGTCTTATTCCCCTTTCGTTTGCGCTTCTTCTTTGTTGTAGTTTCTTCTGGCGTGCGGCCTGGCTTCCCGCGGCGCTCTTTCGATCTGATTAACGGCTTTTCCTTCTGCGGCTGCGGCTTCGGCATCAATCTTCGCCTGAGCGCGTTTGGCTTCCGCCGCGGCGGCTTCCTGCTCGATGCCTTCGGCGGTGGTAGCGCCTTCTTTTTTCACCGTCATGAATTTCACGACGCGATCGTCAATCTTAAAATTTCGTTCGATTTCATTGACAACGGAACCATCGCCGGCAAAATCGATCAGGAAATAATAACCGTCCCTCTGTTTCTTGATCTCATAGGCGAGATGCCGTTTGCCCCACTTGTCAACCTTGGCGATGACACCCTTGCGTTCAGTGATGATGGTCTGGATGCGTTCGATCAACGCGGTGATGTCGTCCTCGTTCAAATCGGCCAGAACGATAGCCACAACTTCGTATCTTTGCAATGTTTTCTCCTTTCGGCTCTAAAGCCCGCTTGGACGGGCAAGGAGTCCTAAAAATTAGTAGGCGCGTTATCTATACCAAACCAAAACAGAAATCAAGGATTATTTCAGAAGGTCAGGCTTATACGAATATTCAATAAGAACAAGCGTTTTCAATTTTATTTCATCGCCTTCCTGAAAAGTCGTCGGGCGAAATGGGGGATCCGCCGGGAAAGTGGCAGAGAGGCGTTGATGATTTTCAGGGAATCGCGGGCAGCCTCCTCCCCCGCCTTGACCAGATGGTTTGCCCGGTTAAAATCCATCCAGTGAAGATTACCAACCTGCGGCCTGATGACAACATCAGCAGCGGACAGTTCCGAATCGCCCAGCGCGCTCGCGGTAATTTCGCCCGCCCGGAAAACGACATCTTTTGCCGTTTCAATACAAACCGCCGTTTCCAAATCACGATCAACTTCCACGGCTATGACCACGTCCGCCCCGGCCTCCCGCGCGGCGTGCACCGGCACCAGGCTGGTGATGCCGCCGTCGGCCAGCAGCCAGTCGCCGTGACGAACCGGCGCTACGGCTCCTGGAACGGAACAACTGGCCAGCACGGCTGTGCGCAAAGATCCTTCCGAAAAAACGATTTTCCGGCCGGTGATCAGATCGGTGGAAACCACACGGAAAGGAATTCGTGTTTTACTGATATCAATATCCGGCAGAAAATAGTTCATCAGCGACTGGAAATCATGGGAAGGCAGAATGGATGGTTTGAAAAAGGCCTGAATAAACAGGAAGCGGTTCATGACAAACTGCTGCGCTTTTTTGATAATATTTTTCTCCTCCTGCGTCAAAGACAGGCCAATGGATTTCATCCGGGAATCGTCGAATTCAGGGCTTTGCAGATACGCGTCGATTTTTTTCTGGATCTCATCGGGTGACTGGCCGGAAGCATAAGCCCCTCCGATCAAAGCGCCCGCGCTGGTTCCCACAATCAGATCAATACGGATGCCCTCTTCTTCCAATACTTTGAGAACGCCGATGTGAGAAAAACCGCGGACGCCTCCTCCGCCCAGCGCCAGTCCGACTTTTTTACCCTTCCATTTCATCAATAAATTTTTCCACCGGTTATGTTTTTTAGAGTTTGCAGGCATCCGCCGTCAGGCAGGTCTGCTCGACAAACCTCGTCAGTTTCTCTCCGATCAGGACATAAGGCAGCAGCACTTCATTCGCCCCGCTTTTCCTCAAGATATCTGTCTGCTCGGCCGAGTCAGCGGTGGCGACGATGTAGGCGTCGGGCGCCAGGGCACGGCACGCGGTCACCAGAGCCCTGTTGCTGGTTCCCCGGAGGAGCATGTCGGGAATCGTCGAAAAAATGATTTGCGCTCCGGAAAGATGAGCGTGCTCCAGCGTGTCCATGCTGCCGATGTCGCCGAAAATCCCTTTAACATTTCTGTTGCTCAATTCCTTTAAATTTTCAAGATTGAAATCAATCACAAGAAGCTTCTTCAGCAAATCCGGACTCTCCTTTTCCAATCGTCCGATAAACTCCCGCGCGCCGCGGTGGAATCCCAGGACCACGATGGGATAATCATCTTTTACTTCATCATCACGACCTTCTTGCGTCTTCGTCGGAAATCCTCGTTTTTCAAGAAAATTATTGAAAACCAGATAGGCTGCGTGATTCCCCTTGATGAAATAGGAAGACAGAACGGACGTCATGGCCATGGCGTAAATAATCAACGACATCATCCGCTGATCAATATGACCGTAATGCACGCCAAGCGCGGCCACCACGAGAGAGAACTCGCTGATCTGAGCGAGATTCAGACTGGCGATGAAACTGGTGCGCCTGCCGCTTCCCGCCAGCGTCAACAGGGGATAAACGGTCAAAAAACGTGATGCGATTACAAACAGGACGATGATCAGCGCCATTCCGAGCATCGCGGCATCAGGAATCGGAATTTTCATGCCGATGGACAGAAAAAAAAGCGTCAGAAAAAAGTCACGCAGAGGAAGAACCTTGGCCGTGACGTGAACGCTGTAGGGAAAGGTGGAAATGGAAACGCCGGCGATCAGAGCGCCCATTTCCATCGAAAGACCGATCCATGAACCGATGCCCGCCATCAACGCGCACCACGCCATGGACATGGCCACCACCATTTCCGGTGTCTTGGATATTTTTTGAAAAATCCAGTCCAACAGGTATTTACTGAGCAGAAAACCGATGGCCAGCAGAGTCACGCTCTTGCCGAGAGCGATAAAAACCAGCAGCCATTGCGGATTCGTGAAATGCGGTTGAAGCGCCAGAATCAGAATGGCCCACAGGTCCTGAAAAATAAGAATGCCCAGCGTGATCCGTCCGGGAAAGGTGTCCAGTTCAAACTTGTCATAAAGAAGTTTGACGACAATCGCCGTCGAACTCAAAGCGCAAAACAGGGCCAGATAAAGGGCGTCAATACTGCTTCGGCTCAATTCGTAACCGAGCAGCAGAAAAAACCCCACCCCCATCAGCACGCAGGAAATAAACTGGCCGATGCCCGCATAGATCAGCGGACGGCCGGAAGCCAGGAGTTTGGACGGATTGAGTTCCAGACCGATAATAAAAAGCAGCAGAATCAGACCGATCTCCGAAATGACCTCGATGCTGGCGGCTTCGGAAACCAGATTGAATCCCATCGCCGGGCCGATCAGCGCCCCGGCGACCAGATAACCGAGAATGACAGGCTGACGGAAGAGCTGAAATAAAAAGCCCAAAGCGGTCGCCGCCAGAACGGAAATGCCGATGTCGGTAAGGATGCCATGCATAAGATCGTATCTTTAATTCATCATTACGTATGAACCCGAATGTTGTTTTAATATCATAATGTTATAATGATTACAAATTCGTCTCTGCTCGGAATCATTATTTAAATAAAGAACGATTTCACAAGATGGCTCCGGACGCGAAAGACAGATTATTATTTTCCGATACAGAAACTGGAAAAAATCTTGTCCAGGATCTCGTCGTTGATTTTTTTGCCGGTTATTTCATCCAGATGATCCAGCGCTTCGCGTAAATCGAAAGCGGCAAATTCCGCCGACAGACCGGCGGCAATGCTTTCTTTCGCGTTTTGAATATTTTTCAGTGATAGTTCGACGGCATGTTTGTGGCGTAAATTGGTCATGATCGCTCCGGAAGCACTTTCAGTTTCATCGTCAACGGATAAAGCCAAAATGGTTTTTTTCAGTGCTTCCAGACCGGAGCCGGACTTGGCTGAGATTTCCAGAAACCGCGTCTGCGGCGGGAAAAGGCCCGAAAGGCTTTTCGTTTCCCAGGAACGCGGCAAGTCGATTTTATTGACGGCGACAATGATTTTGCCCGACGTGTTTTTATCAATCATTATTTTATCTTCTGCGGTCAACGGTTTGCTCACGTCCAGCATGATCACAACAACATCCGCCTCGGCCAGCGTCTCCCAGACAAGCGCAATGCCCTCCCGCTCAATTTCGTTTTGCGGTTCCCGGATTCCGGCGGTATCCGTCAGGCGCACGGGAATGCCGCCGATATGAATCGTATCCGCAATCAGGTCGCGTGTTGTTCCCGGAATATCGGTGACAATCGCTTTCTTCTTTCCGGTTAAGGCATTGAGCAGACTGGACTTTCCGACGTTGGGCCTGCCGGTGATCATCACATGAAGCCCTTCCGTATAAACGCTGGCCGAGCGGTACGAGGACATCAGGTCTTGCAGACGACGGCCGGCCCGGGCAATTTGCGGCGGCATGGCCGGAATTTTTTCCTGGTCCGTATCGTCGGTAAAATCAATGGAAGCCTCCACCTGAGACAGCGCTTCTATGAGCAGCAGACGAATGGCTTCGATTTCCCTGGAAAGCGAGCCTTTCAACTGGGAAAGCCCCATGGCGTAAGCTTTGGCGGATTGGGCGCAAATCATCGCCGAGAGCGCCTCCGCCTGCGACAGATCAAAACGATTATTCAAGAATGCGCGCTCAGAAAATTCACCGGGGCGGGCAAGACGGCATCCGAGTTCCTGGAGATGATTTAAAATTGACTGGAGGATGATCGGGTTGCCGTGGCAGTTGATTTCGACAACATCTTCCCCCGTGAAAGACCGGGGTTTCCGCATGCAGGAGATCAGGACGTCATCAAAAACCGTATGGCCGTCGGCGGAAACGATGTCGCCGTGGTAAAGGTGATGACTTTTCCACGCGCATTTTCCGCCGGATGGTTTGAAAATGCGGCGCGCGACAACGAGAGCTTCCGGGCCGCTGATTCTGATAATGCCAATTCCGGACATGCCGAAAGGCGTTGCGGTGGCTGCTATGGTATCTTGGCGAAGCACAGTAGGGCACTTCCCCTTATCATGATTTATGGATTGAAATTTTAATCCCGTTTTTTCTCTCGGATACGCCGGTTGCTTCCCGTTTTCGCGGGAAGAATGACGATTTTCCTGTATTTGCCTTCGCCGCGGCTTTGCGTAACCAGCGTTTCATCTTCCTGCATCACGAGGTGGATGATCCGGCGATCATGAGCGTTCATATTGGACAGGGATACCGGTTTTTTTGTTTTTTTAACTTTTTTCTTGATTTTTTCCGCCAGACCGAGCAGGAAATCTTCTCTTCTTTTTCTGTATTCGCCCGAATCAATGAGGACCATTTTGTGCTCGCCGTCAAGCTTATTGACGGCTTTGTTAATGATATACTGAAAAGCATCAAGATTTTGTCCGCGTTTACCGATGAGCAAACCGCTTTCGTCGCCTTCAATGCCCAGAATTATTTTTTCCTGGGTCTCGTTCACCGTTACACCGTATTCCGGAGAGATTCTCTGTAAAATTCCCGCCAGCAAGTCCCGGGCCTGAATGGCAATGGGCGAAGCGGGAATAAACACCTCCGGTTCTTTTTTCACCGGTGGTTGTTCCCCGGCTGCTTCCTTTTCCGGTTTCTTCCGGGATGCCGCCTTTGCTTCGATTTTTACCCCGGAGTTCTCCGGTTTTACTCTCGGTTCATTTCTTTCTTTGGGCTTTTCCGCTTTTTCTCTGGGGTTATCCGAAAAGGAGAAATCAATATCCAGGGCCAGCAGAGACGCTCTGATTTTTGCTTTCTTGGAAAATAACCCCAGAAAGCCTCCCGATTCTCCGGAAATAATTTCGATGTTTAATTTTTCACGAGGCACACCGAATTCCTGACACGCCTTTTCAATCGCTTCGTCAATCGTTTTTTCTTCTATTTCAATAAATTCAGAACTCATTTTTCATCCTCTTCAATCCAACGGTCGATTGTATCAATCGACTAATTTTTTATTGATGTATATCTGCTGTCCGATGCTGATAATATTATTGACCAGCCAGTAAATGACAAGTCCCGAAGGAAAGTTCAAAAAGATAAAGGTGAAGATGATGGGCATGGCCAGCATGATCTTGGCCTGCATCGGATCACCCATCGTGGGGGTCATTTTCTGCTGAATGAATTGTGTCGCGCCCATGACAATCGGCGTAATGTAATAAGGATCTTTTGCCGACAAATCCTGAATCCACCAGAAGAACGGGGAATGGCGCAATTCAATCGCATACAGCAGCGTGTTGTACAGCCCAATGAACACGGGAATCTGAATCAGGATCGGCAGACAGCCGCCGAAAGGATTCACTTTATGCGCTTTGTAGAGCGCCATGGTTTCCTGCCCCAGTTTAGCCTGATCATTTTTATACTTTTCCCGCAGGGCAGTTATTTTGGGCTGAATCTTTTGCATCTCTTTCATGGATTTGTAGCTGATATTGCCCAGCGGCCAGAAGAGAATTTTAATCAGAATGGTCAGCACAACAATGGCCACGCCGTAGTTGCCGACGAACTGATACAAAAATTTGATAAAAAGCAGCAGTCCGATGGACAGCCATTTCAATCCCGGAATGACGGAATCGAACTCAATGGCTTCCTCCAGGGATAATCCGTGTTTTTTCAGCATGGCGTAATCTTTCGGGCCGATAAACAGGTTGTATTTGAATGAGCCGGACTGCTCCGGCGGGATGATGTTTTTGGCTCCCTTGAGATTGACGGAAACCACATTGTTCTCTCTCGACATGTTGACACTGGTTAAAGAAGGATCCTGCGGAATAATGACCGCCATAAAATATTTTCTTTCGAATCCGCCCCAGGAAACATCCGGCCCGATCGTTTCTTCTTTGGATACGTCCGCCGATTTTCTTCGTTCGATGGATTTCGATACATAAGCCACAGGGCCTTCCTTGCTGTAGCCGTCCACTTGCTCCCCGGGATCAACATATTCGTACCAGTTCAGATAAGGTATCTTCGTGACGGGCGCGTCCGTCAGATTTGATATTTTCACGTCAAGGGCAATGGAATAATTATCGGCATTGAAGGTGTAAATCTTTTCCACCCTGATGTCATTAAACGTGCGGGAAAATACCAGGCTTTGCTTGTTTTTGTTTTTGGTCAGATCCAGTCCGACGACATCAGCGCTGAAAACGGAATCGGCGCTAATCTCCGAGGATGACTCGGGAAACGTCAGAGCGAGCGGATAAGGCATGTTCTCCTGCAGAGACACCACTTCGATCAACTCATTGCTTTTCCCCTTTGCCGGCTGTTTTTTGCCCGTGACAAAATTCTTGATGGCCGGCCAGATGTCGCCGACGCATTTGGTGCATTCTTTCCGGTAATTCTTCAGTTGAAAGGATTTCAGCGCAGCCCCCCTGGTGGAGAACACAGCGGTGTAATTTTCTGTTTCCACGGTGATGTCCCGGGGCGGTTCTTCTTGGAGAGAAACGGCTTTCTTCGCCGCCGGTTTCGGAGCTGCGGCAACCGGGGAAGGAACCGGTTGCTTCGCCGTTACGGTTTCTTTGATTTGTTTGGATTCCTGAACAGGAACCGCCTTGGGCGGCGCAGGCGGCTTGGCAAAAAAGATCTGATACGTAAAAAGCACAGCCAGTGACAGGACAATCGCCAGTAGGGTCCTCTTATCCATTTTAAACCTCTCGTTTTTTACTTGACGGGATCGTAACCGCCAGGATTCAGGGGGTGACAGCGGAGAATTCTTTTTACGCCCATGAAAGAACCTTTTGCCGGTCCATACATTTTAATCGCTTCGATGGCATATTCGGAACAGGATGGATGAAAACGGCAACAGGGAGCAAAAAAGAAAGGTGACAGACAGGTTTGATACACACGAATGATAAATACAAAAAAAGTTGTCAATGGTCTTCCGAGCATAGATTATATATTGTTCTTCCGCGTGAAGAGTTCCGTCAATTCACTGCATGCGTCTCGATAAGTAAGGGGAGGTATTTTCCTTTTGGCCATGATGACCACGTCGTGTTTTTCGGGAAACAATTTTTTGTTAAGTCGAAAAAATTCTCTGATCAGGCGTTTGATTTTGTTTCTTTTTACCGCATTTCCCGTTTTTTTGGTTACCGTAATCCCCAGTCTTTTAACCCCCTGAGGGTTCATGCAAGTTATGGTCGTAAAATGTTTAGAACTTCTCCACACCCCCTGATTGTAAATTACTTTAAACCTGCTTCTGCTGTTTATCCTTTCTGTTTTCCGAAAAGATTGTTGCTTCATGCATACCGACCTGACCATCCTCTAATGGCAATTAACATGCCGGATTTACACTGCTAAACGCTTTCTGCCCTTGGCTCTGCGGCGGCTTAAAACCTGCCGGCCGGCCTTCGATGCCATTCGAACCAGAAAACCGTGCGTTTTCTTTCTTTTGGTATTTGTTTTATTGGTCAAAGTCTTTTTCATTAGCAAAACCCCTAAAAGTAATAGGGTAATGCGTAAATCATAGTAGAATTTATTTGTCAAGGTTAAAGTGGGACGGGGGTTAAAACCGAAAAGACATGCCTCCGGTTCAAATTTCATCTGAAATTTAAACCGGTGTCCCTGGAAAGCACACGTCATAGTCGTTTAACCAAACGACTATCGACCCGTCAGAATTTTTTTAAACCAGGGATAAAATAACGTCATGCTGGCATCTTTGACCCAGACGCGATATTTTTCTTCCAGAGGATTCATGTTTAGAATCTGCGCCTGGCACGTTCTGGCGCCGATCAGGGATATCATCAGACTGTAAAAACAATAGATGAACATTTCGATTTCCCGGGTCGATCCCTTCAGAGCAAGTTTTTCCTCCATGATCCGTCTCATGCCGGCCATGCTCATAATGATAAAACGGTAACCGGGTATTTCTTCGATGTTACCAATGTTCACCGCATTAAGGGCCGCGATCCGCAAGGCATCCGGCTTCGCCATGGTATAGTCAAGCATTCTATCAATGAAGAGAGCAAAGCCCGCATGCAAAGACATCGTTTCCATATCATCAAACCATGATTCCTGAATAGAAATGGTTTCATGATAAAGAGCCTCGGCCATCTCATAAAAAAGATTTTCTTTTGAGCCGAAATAATAATGAATCATCGGATGCTCCACACCCGCCTCTTTGGCAATCATGCGTGTACTTGCTTCCTTAAAGGAGTACACGGTAAAAACATCCCTGGCCGCCTTCAAAATCCTTGCCCTGACGTTTCCTTCATTGGCCGAACTGCGTCCTTTGGCATTTTTTTTAAAGCTTCCCGACAGGCTGTGGCTAACTGAGTTTTTCATTTTCTTATTTTTCTCCATAAAATCATTATATCATAAAGCAAACCGTTTGGTAAATTTAATTTTTCACAATTTCTGCCGAGAACAGGCAAGGATAAGCTCATTTTAATTCAAAAATTCAATAACAACATAAGTTATTGTTATAAGAAACATTATTATGGATATAGCGCGTTCCGGAACACAAATGAAAAAATATTAAAAAAAACTTGTTGACAGGCATCTTTCTTTTTAGTATTTACCGACCGGTAAACAAATCTTCTCTAAAAATTTAATCGGAGGTAAATTCAACATGGCTAAGTTTAAAGTTCCCAGCGGTGTAAGCGTAAACGATTTTTTCGAAAAACACGTACCGGATCAGTTTAAGGAAATTATCGCCGGCGCAAATCTTTCATCTTTGACCGGCAAGGAAGTCAACCTTCAATTTAATATCAATGATCAGAAGTATTGCCTGAAAATAAAAGACGGCACCAATCTGGAAGTTGTAAAAGGCGGCGTGGACAAACCCCTATTGACCATGTCGTTGTCCGAGCAGGTGTTTCTCGATGCCATAACCGGAAAGATCGAAGGCATGATTGACCGTTTCACAGATCCCGTGGAAATTGCCAATCCCATGAGGCTGAAAAACCTTCTCGAAACTAAAGGCACTTTGAATCTGACCTTGAAACAGGACGGCAACACCATCCCCGTGAGCATGGTCTTCAACGGCGAAGCAAAACCCAGCGTGGACATCAGCCTTGAATTACAGGACTGGATTGCGATGCAGAACAAACAAACGACCGGACAGAATCTTTTTATGAACGGTAAGCTTAAATTCATGGGCGATATGGTTCTTTTGATGAAACTGCAGACACTGATATAAATCAGCGGCGGTGAGGTGATCCGGATTCGTCCAATCTGTGTATAAAATTTAATTGCCGGGGGTGTATCAGAAAACCATCTTGGGGGGGCTTACGATAGACACCACCCCCGGTAATTTTTTGTAAAAAATAAAACGGTCAATTCTGTAGAACGAGATTGTCTCTTCTGTTTTAACTGGAAGACCGCATTCAAGGAGAACATTATGGAAGATAGAGAATTTGGTTTTAGCATGTCTGAAGAACAAAGCAGCATGAAAGATACTGTGGCTAAGCTGATCAAGAGTATGGTCGCAGGCAATCCCGCGCATGACATGGATGAGGAAAGAAAGCTTTCCCGGGAAATTATCGACAAGATCTGGGAACTGGGAGCCACCATCTCCACCGTACCGGAAGAATACGGCGGATACGGCATGGAATATTCGCCCGTCATGAATACAATTTTTCTGGAAGAACTTGCCGCCGGTGACATGGCGCTGGCCATCGCGGCGACGTTGCCCTCCACCTTCATTTACACAATCCTGCAAATGGGCACCGAGGAGCAAAAAAAGAAGTATCTGCCGCTGTATTGCGATCCGGCTTATAAGGCCTGCACCGTGGCCATCAATGAACCAAGATTCAAGTTCGATGCGGTATCTCTGGAAACAAAGGCGGAGAAAAAAGACGGCAAATACATCCTTAACGGCAAGAAATGTTTTGTGCCGATGGCGAATGATTCCGGTCATATACTGGTCGCAGCCAATGCGGACGGGAAAATGGAGTTGTTTATCATCGATCGGAACAATCCCGGACTCAAAATCGGCGAACGGGAAAAGAATCTGGGGTTATACGCGCTGGAAACTTACCCGGTAACCCTGGAGAATTGTGAAGTATCGGCGGCGGATCGTGTCGGCGGAGAAACCGGATGCAATTACAGCAGATTCCTGCAAAACACACGGATCGCCATGGCCGCTATCGGCACCGGTGTTTCGCGTTCTTCTTATGAATATGCCAGAGAATATGCCAAAGAGAGGGTGCAATTCGGTGAACCGATCGCCAGCCGCCAGGCGATCGCTTTCATGATCGCCGAGATGGCGTATGAAGTTGATGCCATGAGGCTGATGACCTGGAAAGCGGCCTCCGCACTCGAGGCAGGCAGAGACGCCAAAAAAGAAGCGTATCTGGCCAAACTCTATGCCGGAGAAATGACGATGAAGCTAACGGATTACGGCGTTCAGATTCTGGGCGGACATGGTTACATCCGTGAAAATCCGGTGGAAAGATATTATCGCAACGGCAGAGGTATCGCCATTCTCGAAGGCATGGCCACGGTATAGGAGGGAAAACTATGATTAATCTGGAAATGACACAAAAGATGATGGATGTGAGAAGCGGCATGAACAACATGGCGACGAGCATGCTTCGGCCTATATCAAGACATTACGATGAACACGAACATGAATATCCCCAGGAACTGGATATGTTCCGTTCCATAAAGATCATGAGCCGCCCGAAAAAGAAAAAAGAAGGCGAAGAAGCAAAACCGGAAAAACCGGGCGCAAAAAAACTGGGCGCGAATCTTTCGATGGTTATCGTCATTGAAGAAATGTGCTGGGGCGATCTGGGATTATTACTGTCGCTTCCGAACGCGGGATTGGGAAACGCAGCCATTGCCGCGGTAGCCACGGATGAACAAATGGAACGATTCGGCGAAAAATGGGCGTCTATGGCCATTACGGAACCCGGTTCCGGTTCCGATTCCGGTTCCATCACCGCCAGAGCCACCCTGGAGGGTGACGAATGGGTGCTCAACGGCGAAAAAATATTTGTCACCTGCGCGGAGCGCGCCGAAGTGGCGGTTATCTGGGCAACGGTGGACAGAAGCGCCGGCAAGGCCGGGATAAAATCATTCGTCGTGGAAAAAGGACGCCCCGGCTTCAAGCTGGAGAAACTGGAGCACAAGCTCGGCGTGCGCGCTTCGGACACAGGCACTTATGTTCTGGATGACTGCCGCATACCCAAAGACAATATTCTGGGCAGCGCCGAGATCAAGCAGTCCACCGAAGGTTTCAAGGGGGCGATGAAAACCTTCGATAATACCAGACCCCTGGTTGCTTCGATGGCGCTGGGCGTTACCCGGGCAGCGCTGGATTTGACGCGGGAAAAGATCGAAGAAAGCGGCATCCAGCTGGATTACGAAAAAAATCCCAATAACATAAGCGCAACAGAAAAAGAGTTTTACCTGATGGAAGCCCATCTGGAAGCCATGCGCCTGTTGACCTGGCGCGCCGCCTGGATGATGGACAACGGAGAGTTCAACAATCTGGAAGCCTCCATGTCCAAGGCCAAGGCCGGACGCTATGGAACGCTTATCGTTCAAAAATGCTGCGAGTTGCTGGGTCCTCTGGGATTCTCCTGTGAGAACCTGGCCGAAAAATGGATGCGCGATGTCAAGATTACGGATATTTTTGAAGGAACCGGGCAGATTCAGCATTTGATCGTGGCACGAAACGTTCTCGGCTATTCCAGCAAACAATTGAAATAGAAAATATCTTTTCTCCACCTGTAAAAAATTTGCCTGTGCGCAGCATGCGTGCAGGCAAATTTTTTCCTGCCAATCGAATCAGGTGTCAGAAACCTTTTTATTTTTTATGATTTATCGATCTTTTTAACTACACCGTGCCATTCCAAAATAAATATGCTATTAATAAAAACGTGAAGCACAGAACGTTCCGATTCCGTATCGCGGCACGGAGATGGACAAAAGCTTAACTGTAAAAAAGCAAAAGTGGCCTATGAAAAAAAATGTTTTAGTCATTGATGATGACGCAGTCGCCTGTGAATTCCTTCAGGAAGCTTTAAAAATAGAAGGATACGATGTTACGGCGTTTACGTCAGCAAGCGAAGCACTGAAACAGGATTTATCATTATACAATTTGTTGATGTCCGACATTCGCATGCCCGGCATGGACGGTCTGCGTTTCCTGGAACTTGTTCATCAACAATGGCCCGATTTGCCGGTCATTCTCATGACCGCATATGGTTCCCTGGAGACAACCATGGAAGCATTAAATCTCGGAGCCTGGGATTATATCAGCAAACCTTTTTCTCCCGAGGACTGCCGGGCTATCGTCAAAAAGGTCCTCGACTCGCGGGAGCTTCAGGAAAAGCGGATGATCACCCCCCAGGAAACACCGGAACAATCAAAATTGATCGGCTCCTCGGCGATCATGGTGGATTTCTACAAACAAATTGCGCGCATCGCCGATGCGCCGGCCAGTGTATTGATCGAAGGCGAAAGCGGCACGGGTAAAGAACTTACCGCCCGTTCTTTACACAACATGTCATCCCGGAGAAACAAACCTTTTGTTGTCGTCCATTGCGGTGCGATCCCCGATAATTTACTGGAATCGGAATTGTTCGGATATGAAAAGGGGTCCTTCACCGGCGCCGATCACCGGCACGCCGGACTGCTGGAATCGGCGGCAGGCGGCACGGTGTTTCTCGATGAAATCACGGAAATGTCCACCTCCTTGCAGGGAAAGTTTTTACGTTTTATGCAGGACGGAGAAGTCCGAAGAATCGGCAGCCATGACATTCAGCATGTGACCGTCCGGGTGGTTGCGGCAGCCAACAAAAATATCGACGAAGAAATCAGCGCCGGTCGTTTCCGGCTGGACCTTTTATACAGATTCATCGTTCGCTTACATGTTCCGCCGTTGAGAAACCATCTAGACGATATTCCCCTGCTGTGCGAATACTTCTTAAAAAAAGCAGGTTATCCCGCAACGCATGTCTCGCCGAAAGCGATGGAATTATTTGCGGCTTATGACTGGCCGGGCAACGTGCGGGAACTGGAGAACGTTCTCCAACAAATCATGCTTCTTTCGCCTTTTGATGAAATCCTGCCCGAGAATCTGCCGGAACGTTTTCATCCTTCTAAAAGCAAAAAAGAAATACTCAGCGGTTCTGACTTATCCCCTCTGGAGGAAGCGGAAAAAGAAAAAATAATCGAGGTGCTAAAAGAAACATCCTGGAATCAGTCCCAGGCGGCAAAACTGCTGGAAATTGACAGAAAGACTCTCCGGACAAAAATACGCCGTTACGGCCTTTCTTAGGAAAAACACTTCAGCGAGAATAAACTTTTTCAAGCGCTGAGACGCTTTTTTAATGAAAACGCTCAGCTTCCTTAAATTTGGGGAAATATAAAATAACCGTTGTTCCCCGGCCGGGAGAACTTTTGATTTCCATTTTACCTCGATGCGTCTTCATAATGTCTCGCACGATCGCCATGCCGAGACCGCGCAGACCTTCGCTGGTTTTTGTGCTGAAAAAAGGCTCGCAGACTTTTTCCACGACATCCGGCGTCATTCCCCAACCCGTATCGCCGACTGTAATGACCACAAAATGTTCGGCGGGAACATCGTGCGCCGACATAGTTATTGTTCCTCCCTGCGGCATGGCTTCCAGAGAATTCTGAATAACATTCATGAGGGCTGTCTGAATGCGATAGCGGTCCACATACAGACGAGGAACCGGCGCCTTTATATTTACAATTGTTTCCACTCTGTTTTTTTGCAGAAAAGACTCCAGGAGTGAAAGGGTTTCATGGAATATCTGTTCGACGGTCAATGCTTCAAAATTAGGATCGGGCAGTCGAGTGGCCTTTCGCACGTTCTGAATCACAGCATCCAGCCTTTGCGTCTGCTGAACAATTAAATTCAGCTTATGCTCGACATCTTCGGGCCAGCCGCCTTTTTCCAAAAGCAGTTTCGCCAGTCCGCCGATGGAATGAAGCGGTGTACCCAGATCATGCGCCAGATTAGCCGTCAGTTGTCCCAGTGTGGTTAATTGTTTCAGATCGGCAACCTGCTTCTGCAGTTGAACCACCTTGAGCGTTTCTTCATGAACACGCTCTTCCAGATGTTTGGTAAGTTCCTGATTTCTTTTCATGACCTCCTGGATCTCATCAGCCATCACATTAAAGTGTTTGGATATCTGCCCCCATTCATCACTGTGAACAATCGGGATGCGGTTTTCATATCGTCCTTTCTGAAATTCATCGATGATCTGAATAATCAGATTCAGCGGTTTGTCGATTATCCATCGATAACTCAATCCCAAAACCATAAGAATCAGGATCAGCAAACCGGCGCTGCTGAAAATCAACAACTGCCGCGCCCGATTCATGATTTCCGCATTTGCCCGTGAAAAGCCGATGACACCGATCACGATATGCGATCCCTTACTCTCTCCCGCCACGGGATACAGCAACCCCAGAGCCGGTCCGTTTTCCGTTTCAATCTTATTATAACGAGGCTTGAGCTTGTCTGTTGAAGAAAGAATCATACCGTCGGGCCATTCGTATGAGTCACGGCTTGCTCCGGCCACGTAATCAATGCGCTTCTGACTGATGTCAAAGATGTCAATTCTGGCCAGACGCACGTCAGCCTGTAAATGATCATTAAGCGCGGAATCAAGGGCTCTCAAACCTCTTTTGGTCGGGAAATACTGATAAAAAGTGCTGACGGTTTCAGCAACGTCTTCCAGCCTTTTCACCTGCTGTTCGACTAATATTTTTTCCAGAGCGTTGAGCTGAATAACACCCCAAATACCCATGGTCACGGCAAGACCGGAAAAAATAAGCATTACCAGCCTCGCCCTTACTGTCAGGCGATTGTTAAATGCGATGACGTTTCGCAATAATTTCTTCAGCATGAATTGATTTATATCAAAGACAAAAATAATTATCCAGAAAACTTGCACATAAAAACGTGAAGGCGGCGGGAACAAACGTCGTCCCGATTCGTCGGGATTCGTTCCACCACGACACTACGCGTCTGGGATAGTTTCCAAAATCCAAAGGCTTTTGGATAGTTCGACTTACTCTTCAGACTTCGCACAGCTTGTCTTCAGAGAGTCTCAGATCCCATGGTGCTTCACTCAAGAGGTGGTTTCCAAAAGCCAAAGGCTTTTGGATAGTTCGACTTACTCTTCAGACTTCGCACAGCTTGTCTTCAGAGAGTCTCACTAAAAAAGAAGGAACGGATTTTGTCCGTTCCTTCTTTAGATTCAAATAAATTTTTTACAAATTTATTTTGCGGCGGGAGCAGCGGGTACTTCGGATTCCGCATCTTCAACGATTTTTTCATCTTTCTTTGATGATTTCTTAGACTTTTTATCCTTTGACTTCTTCACGTTTTTTTTCTTTGATTTCTTGGTTTTGTCTTTTTTTACATCACCTTTCTTGATGTCATCTTTTTCAATATCAGCAACCTTAACTGGCTCTGATGTGTCCGGTACCTCTGCTTTCTCAACGGCAGCAACTGTCATGGAAAATGAGAAGATTAATGCAACAACCAACAATACAACTTTTTTCATTTGAAATTCCTCCTTGATCAATTTTTATTTTATTGCAACATCACCCTCATTGAGGGACACAAACAAAAGTTCAATAATCATGTCGCCAGGACACATTTATTTAAGTTGGAATATTGTTTCTATCTTTAAAAGTTAGGTGGATACGTTTGTCGTTCACGCATTAAAGCAATTTACATGCCAGCAGAAAAAAGCGATGTGTTTGTTGTATGTATTTGAAAAGACGGTATTTATATATATTCATCACAGCCGGTGAGACCGTTTCATTAAAAAGAAGGGGGAATAATTCCTCTCTGGCGGGGAATAATTCCCCCGCATAGAATCATTGACCATTTATATCCTTTCATGTTACCCCACTGAAAAATCGAATGACCTTTATGAATCAAGAAAAAAATAAAAGCGATATTATTGTCATTGGCGCGGGAGCGGCCGGGATGATGGCGGCCGGTCGTGCCGGCGAATTGGGCGCAAAAGTATTACTCCTTGAAAAAACCGATGGCTGCGGCAAAAAAATTCTGGTCAGCGGCAAGACGCGCTGCAACTTGACCAATGCGGCCGAACGGAACCATTTTATTGCCATGTATGGTGATAACGGCCGTTTTCTTTTCAGCGCCTTTCATAACTTCTTCCGTCCGCAATTGCTGGATTTTTTCAATCATCACGGTCTGGCGACCAAAGTGGAACGCGGTGGACGGATATTTCCTGCGTCCGATGATGCTCATGATGTCGTGCGTATTTTCAAAAAATACCTTTCCGAAAATAATGTAACTCTAAAAGTGAACACTAAAGTAACCGGCATCACCATGAAGGACGATTCTGTTTACGGTGTGAAGACACAGGACCAGGATTATCTCTGCAAAGCTGTCATTCTGGCCACCGGCGGGGCCACCTGGCCTTCCACCGGTTCCACCGGCGACGGTTACAAAATAGCCGCCGCGCGGGGACACAATATCGTCAAACCGAAACCGGCGCTGGTGCCGCTGATCGTGCGGGAACAGGAGCTTGCTCAATCCATGCAGGGAGTGAGCCTGCGCAACGTCCGCGCCACGGCTTTTCAGGGCGAAGCCGATTCCATTGATTCCCGAATGACGCCCGATTGCATTTACGGACGGGGAGAAAAAAAATCACCCCGGCATCCGGTCATCGAAAGCCGTTTTGGCGAAATGCTGTTTACCCATTTCGGGTTGGGCGGTCCGATTATTCTGCTGATGAGCCTGTCTGTCGTTGAAGCCCTGGAGAAAAGTCCCGTATCAATATTCATAGATTTGAAGCCGGCTTTGACCAGAGAGCAATTGCAAAAACGGCTGCAACGGGATCTGGACAATTTCAGCAAAAGAAAAATTTCCGGCATCATGAAAGAATACCTGCCCGCCAAGATGATTGAACCATTTATCGGGCTTACCGGAATCAATAGTGAAAAACTGGCGCATCAGATAACCGCCGCGGAAAGAGGAAAGATTATTGAAATATTGAAAGCGCTGCGTTTCAATATTAAGGCGTCTCTGCCGCTGGAAAGGGCAATCGTTACGGCTGGCGGTGTTTCGTTAAACGAAATAGATCCGCGCACGATGGCTTCCAAATTGATCAGTGGACTTTTCTTTTGCGGTGAGGTGATGGATATTGACGCCGATACCGGCGGGTACAATTTGCAGGCCGCTTTCTCTACCGGTTACCTGGCCGGTGAAAAAGCCGTCGAATACACAAAGGCGTCATAAATATCTCCGGTATTACAATTCGGGTGCAACGGACGGAACCAGACAAACAAACACAAGGGTTTCTTTCCCGGTGTTTCTGATCTGATGTTCTTCATCGGCCGGCATGAAAATGACACTCTCCGGATCGATCGGATTCCACTGGCCGTTGCCGTAAACCTCGCCGGAACCGGCATGAATAAAAATCTCATGTTCCCAAGGATGGGTGTGCTTCGGCGTAAATCCTCCCGGAGCGATTTCGAAAACCCGCATACAAAAATTATTCGCGCCGTCAGCCTTGCCCACAGCGACTCGTCCGGCAACGCCCTTGGCCGAACCCTTGTCAAAATGGGTTGATGCGACAGTTTTATAATTGATCAACTTCATAAAGAGCTCCCTTCTCAACCGGTTAATAATGCAAACACTTCGCTCAGCGTCGGATGCGGCAGCACCCACGAACGTAATTGTTTTTTTGTTTGTTCATTGGACACTGCCAGCGTTAAGGGCACGATAAGTTCCGCGGCGTCTTCACCGACGATGGTCGCGCCGATCAGTTTGTTCTGATGAAAAACTGCTTTAACAAAGCCCTGCCCCATCAATTCGGCGCGGGCAATAATATTGGCGCTGTAGAAAGATTTAACAACTTCGACGGAAAGTTCTTCGTCTTCCGCGCGTTTTTGCGTATAACCCACCCGCGCAATCTGCGGATGGCTGTAAACGACCGAAGGAATGAAATCTTCGTTATAGGCAAAGTCATCTCCTCCGAAAATACGTTCTACAGCGCACTTGGCCTGCTGCATCGCCCGGTGCGCCAGCATCATCCCGCCGGTAACATCGCCCACTGCGTAAATGCCGGCAACATTCGTCATCATATTTGAATCAATCTTGATGCCGGCTTTTGAATATTCAATTCCGAGCTTGTCCAACTCTTCTGTATTCAATAATGGTTTTCTGCCGGTGCAAAGAAGCGCATAGTCAGCGCTGATTTCTAGGGACTTGCCGTCTTTCTGAGCCATTATTGCAACGCCATCGCCCGCATCTCTGAGGCTCTCCGGTTTTGTCGATGTATGAATAACAACACCCATCCTGGTTAATTCCTGTTTGAGCAAATCGGCGCATTCCTGATCTTCCAGTGGAATGATCGTATCGAGGATTTCCACCATAGTCACTTTTGTCCCCAGTTCGGCAAAGAAGGTGACGAACTCCACACCGATCACACTGCCGCCGACAATGATGATGCTTGGAGGGAGTGTATTCAATTTTAAAATGCCGTCAGACGTCATAATCCTTTCGGACAGATTGATTCCCGGAAGAACCTGCGGTACGGAGCCCCAGGCCACCATGATATTTTGAGTTGATAAATTTTCGCTTTTTCCTGATGAATCGGTAAAACGAACTTCTGAAGGAGAAACAATTTCGCCGACGCCCTGCTTAATTTCCACTCCGGCATCGGCAAGCAATTTTTGCGCGCCAAGAGCGGATACTTTCACAATCTGCTGCTGGTGTTTTTTAATGGCGGAAAAATCAACAGACGCCTCCGTGATATTTATCCCCATCCTTTTGAGCTTCTTTAAATCCGAGTAATACTTGCTGCAGGAAAGCAGCGCCTTGGTGGGAATACAGCCCCGGTGCGTGCAGGTGCCGCCCCAGCCTGCTTTCTCGATAACAAGAACTCTTTTTTCCTTGGACGCGGCAACTTCCGCCGCCGCAACGCCTCCCGGCCCTCCGCCGATGATTATCAAATCATATCTTTCGGACACTTTTGCACCTCGAAATTTATAAAAACATTTTTATTAAAGACACATCAGATTCACCATTCATAATTCACTCTGCCCTGGCCGCGTGATAGGAGCTGCGCACGAGCGGTCCGGACTCCACATACTGGAAGCCCTTCTGGTAAGCAATTTCCTTGAATTCGGCAAATTCATCAGGGTGATAGTACTTGGCTACCGGCCAGTGTTTCAATGTCGGCTGCTGGTATTGCCCGATGGTCAAGCGCGCGCAGGAAACCGAAGCCAGATCGTCAATCAGGTGCAGAATATCGTCGCGGCTCTCGCCGAATCCGATCATGAATCCGCTTTTGGAGACAACATTAGACGAGCTTATATTCTTGAGCAGCTTGAGCGAAACATCATAATTACCCTGCGGCCGCAATCGCGTAAACATCGGTTTTACAACTTCCATATTGTGATTGATGACATCGGGCCCGGCTGCAATAACTTTTTGAAGCGCCTCATGATTTCCCTGAAAATCGGGAATCAGTACTTCGATTTTGCAATCATCAACAGTTTTGCTCAGCTGTCTGATACAATCAGCAAAAACTTGCGCACCGCCGTCGGGTAAATCATCGCGGGTAACGGACGTGATCACCACGTACTCCAGTTTCATTTTTCGCACGGCATCTATCAAATGATTGATTTCATGATCGTCAACCGGGGCGGGCATGCCGTGCTCGACATTGCAATACAGGCAGTTACGTGTACAGACATTACCCATGATCAGAAAAGTCGCCGTGCCGCTTGCAAAACACTCCGCCATATTGGGACAAGCCGCCTCCTGACAGACGGTATGCAGCTGCAGACCGTTCAAAGCTGACCTTATCTTTCGGCATTCATTGGAAAACGGAGGGCGAACTTTTAACCAGTCAGGCTTGCGGAGGATTTGCGATTTTTCTTTTATTTGAGTCATTATTTCACGTGACCTTTTACCACATATAGAAAGATTGCCACGTCGCCCCGAAGCGTCGGGACTCCTCGCGATGACATTTATGATTTCTTCCAGCAGACATCCGGTTTGCGCGCCGCCAGCACCTCATCGAGACGGCTGACCGGTGTCGTCACCGGAGCGTTTTTCACGCCGTCGGGATTTTCTTTGGCCTCATTGGCGATGGCGATCATGGCGTCGCAGAATGTATCCAGCGTCTCTTTGCTTTCCGTTTCGGTCGGTTCAATCATGATGGCTTCATGGACAATCAAGGGAAAATAAATCGTCGGCGGATGATAACCGTAATCAATCAACTTCTTCGCAATGTCGCTGGTATGCACCGAGCTTTGAGCAACCTGTCTGTTGCCGGAAAAGACGCATTCGTGCATGCAGATCCGGTCATAAGGCAAATCAAAATACGGTTTTAATCGCTCCTTGATGTAGTTGGCATTGAGCACGGCCATTTCTGTGGCATGCTTCAACCCTTCAGCTCCCAGAGAACGGATGTAGGTATAGGCCTTAACAATGACATTGAAATTTCCATAAAATGCGCGGACACGGCCGATACTGTCGGGAAATTTTTCCGACCATTTGAATTTATCATCTTTTCGAACAACGCGGGGAACCGGGAGAAAATCAACCAGCGCATTGCTTACGCCCACCGGCCCGCTGCCCGGACCGCCTCCGCCGTGCGGCGTGGAAAAGGTTTTGTGCAGATTCAGTTGAATCACGTCAAAGCCCAGATCGCCGGGTCTTGCTTTACCTAAAAAAGCGTTGGCATTGGCGCCGTCGCCGTAAAGCAGGCCGCCTTTGCCGTGAACGATGGCTGCTACTTTTTCGATATTGCGTTCGAAAAGTCCCAGCGTGTTGGGATTGGTCAGCATCAGGGCGGCCACATCTTCCGTCATCAGCGATTCCAGATGCTCAATATCCACACCGCCTTCGCCGTTGGATTTCAGTTCCCTGATCTCAAAACCGCACAGCGCACTCGATGCCGGATTGGTTCCATGCGCGGCATCCGGTATCAGAATAATTCTGCGTTTCTGGCCTTTTTTCTCGAAATATTTTTTGATCATCATGACGCCGGTCAATTCGCCGTGCGCGCCTGCCGCCGGCTGAAGCGTAAATTCCGCCATGCCGAAAATCGCGCACAAAGACTTCTGCATGTCATAAAGCAGATGCAGATTGCCCTGAGCCGATTTGACATCCGCATAGGGATGCAATCCGGTAAAACCGGGCAGAGCGGCGACATTTTCATTAATTTTGGGGTTGTATTTCATCGTGCAGGACCCCAGAGGATAAAATCCCAGATCGACACCGAAATTACGGCGCGACAAATTGGTGTAATGACGGACCAGGTCAATTTCAGCCAATTCGGGCAAATCCAGATCGTCCCGCAAATATTTACGGCCGATCGCCTGTTCAATATTGATGGAAGGGACATCGCTTGCGGGAATACCCGCGGCAGCGCGTCCGGGTTTGCTTATTTCAAAAATTAATTCCATTCCCAATCCCCTATTTCACAAGGTCAGCGACCTTATCCATATCTTCTTTGGAAATCATTTCCGTTGCGCAGAAAAGCAATGCGTTTTTCAGTTCCGGATAATCCTTCTCCAATTCATACCCGCCGACGATACCTTCTTTCTTCAATTTTTTATTTACTTTCCCGGCATCAGGACAACGCAAAACAAATTCATTATAAAACGGCGCGGAAAAAACGTCTTGCCAGCCCGGAAGTTCCAGCAATCTATTTTTCAGATACCGTGCTTTATAAACGTTGAGTTCGGCCAGTTTCCTGAGATTTTTGCCCAGAGCGGCCAGATAGACCCCCGCCGCCAGAGCGCAAAGCGCTTCGTTGGAACAAATATTGGACGTCGCCTTTTCGCGGCGGATATGCTGCTCGCGCGTCTGAAGAGTCAACACAAATCCGCGCTGACCGTTTTTATCCACGGTTGCGCCCACAAGCCTTCCGGGAACACGGCGCATGTATTTTTCTTTGGCGGCAAAAATCCCCAGATAGGGTCCGCCGTAATTCAGCGGATTGCCGAAACTCTGGCCTTCCCCCACGACAAAATCAGCGCCCTGGGTTCCTGCGGGTTTCAGAATGCCCATGGACGTCCCCTCCGTAAAACCGGCCACCAGCAAGGCTCCCTTCTGATGAGCGGCATCAACAGCCGGCGCGATATCTTCGATCACACCGAACACATTCGGGCTTTGCACAATTACCGCGGCCGTCTGATCATCCAATTTTTTTTGCAGAGCATCC